>OCTX012288951.1_pt1 | contig 18347 bp, 14 predicted proteins | sample 1539691 | NCBI WGS metagenome assembly OCTX01 (sample SAMN02144231, study PRJEB22623) | gut metagenome | biome: sheep rumen | host: Ovis aries | place: New Zealand | reverse complement strand
GGACGGCTCGGCGGGCGAGCGTGGCTTCGTGACGCAGCACTCGCTGCTCGTGGGCGGCGGCGAGCGCTTCAGCCTGATACAGTCGTGCGGCCCTACGCCGATGATGCGTGCCGTGGCGCGCTATGCCTACAGCCAGGGCATCGACTGCGAGGTGTCGCTCGAGAACATGATGGCCTGCGGGCTGGGTGCCTGCCTGTGTTGTGTTGAGAAGACCGTCGACGGCAACCTGTGTGTGTGTAAGGACGGTCCGGTGTTTAACGTCAATCGATTGTTATGGCAGAGTTAAGAGTGAATATAGGCCGCCTGGCCTTGAAGAACCCCGTGATGACGGCCTCGGGCACGTTCGGCTACGGGCTGGAGTTTCAGGACTTCGTGCCGCTCGACGGCATAGGAGCCATCATCGTGAAGGGCACGACGCTGCGCGCCCGCGAGGGTAACGACTACCCGCGCATGGCCGAGACGCCGGCGGGCATGCTCAACTGCGTGGGCCTGCAGAACAAGGGCGTCGACTACTTCTGCCGCCACATCTACCCCGAGCTGCTGCCCACGGGCGGCACGTTCGTGGTGAACGTCAGCGGCTCGTCGCCCGACGACTATGCCGAGTGTGCCGCCCGCATCGACGCGCTGGAGCAGATTCCAGCTATCGAACTGAACATCTCGTGCCCCAACGTGAAGGACGGCGGCATGGCCTTCGGCGTGACGACGAAGGGCGCGGCCTCGGTGGTGCGCGCCGTGCGCGAGCGCTACCACAAGACGCTCATCGTGAAGCTGTCGCCCAACGTGACCGACATTGCCGAGATAGCGCGTGCGGTGGAGGCTGAGGGTGCCGACGCCGTGTCGCTCATCAACACGCTCATGGGCATGGCCGTCGACATTGAGCGGCGGCGCCGCGTGCTCTCCATCGGCACGGGCGGGCTCTCGGGCCCTGCCGTCAAGCCGGTGGCCCTGCGTATGGTCTACCAGGTGGCTCGTGCCGTCAGGATTCCCGTCGTCGGCCTGGGTGGTATCATGACGGCCGAGGATGCCATCGAGTTTCTCATGTGCGGTGCCACAGCCATTGAGATTGGTACGGCTAACTTCGTCGACCCGGCTGTGACCATCCGCGTGCGCGACGGCATCGACGCATGGCTCGACCGCCACGGCTGCCGCTCGGTGCAGGAGATTATCGGTACGATTGAGTGAGGCTAACGAAAACGAGAACAAAGTACATAATCGAAAACAAAAATGAAAACTACGAAACAACTAATCTTAGGACTCCTGCTGGCCCTCGTAAGCACCAACGTGCTCGCGGCCGACGGGCTTCTTGCTTTTCCGGGAGCCGAGGGCTTCGGGCGCTTTGCCACGGGTGGGCGCGGCGGACAGGTGTACCACGTCACTAACCTGAACGACTCGGGAACGGGCTCGCTGCGCGACGCCGTCAGCCAGCCGAACCGCATCATCGTGTTCGACGTCTGCGGTACCATATACCTGAAGTCGGGACTGGTGTTTGCCGCCAACCTGACCGTGCTCGGACAGACTGCCCCCGGCGAGGGCATACAGGTCTACGGCGACCGCGTGTCGTTCTCAGGGGCCAACAACATCATCGTGCGCCACATGCGCTTCCGCATGGGCCGGGGCGGCACCAGCGGCAAGGACGCTGCCGGCGTGGCCAACGGGCGGAACATGATCTTCGACCACCTCTCGGTGCTCTGGGGGCGCGACGAGTGCTTCTCGGTAAGCTGGGACAACAAGGGCACCGAGCCCGCCGACATCACCATCCAGAACTCCATCATCGGGCAGGGCCTGCAGACCCACTCCTGCGGCGGACTGATACAGACCTCGGGCGGCGTGACCCTCTACCGTAACCTCTACATCGAGAACAAGACCCGCAACCCGAAGGTGAAGGGCCTGAACCAGTTTGTCAACAACGTCGTCTACAACTGGGGCGGCGGTGGCTGCTACCTCATGGGTCGCGACAGCGCCGGCGACTCGTGGGCCGACATTGAGAACAACTACTTCGTGCGTGGCCCCTGGAACGCCAACACCAGCCCGCTGTCTGACGGCAACCAGAACTTCCAGTTCTACGGCGAGGGCAACTACTACGACAGCAACAAGGACGGCCAGCTGAACGGCGACCCCATCACCGACGCCGCCTATACCGCCACGGGCGGACTGCGCCGCGCCTCGCTGGACGAGATTACCAGTCAGCCGAAGCCCTTCCCCGCCATCGCCGGGAAGATGACCGCCGAGCAGGCCCTGCTCTGGATGGTCGACAGCGTAGGCCCCACACTGCCCGCCCGCGACGAGGTTGACCGCTACCTCATCGACGAGCTGACCTCCTACGGCACGCTGGGCTCCACCGACGGCATCAGCGACGAGACCACACTGCCCCACGGCGGCACCGGCACACTCTACACCGGCACCAAGCCTAAGGACAGCGACGGCGACGGCATTCCCGACGAGTGGGAGACGGCCAACGGGCTGAACCCCAACAGTGCGGCTGACGCAGCACGCATCGCCGCCAACGGCTATGCCAACATCGAGAACTACGTCTTCAGCATCGACCGTGCCTACCCTTACGTCAAGAACCCCTCTGACCTGAAGGCCACCAGCCAGGCCAAGGAGAGCATCACGCTGACGTGGACCGACAATGCCGACAACGAGACGGGCTACGTCATAGAGTGCTCGGCCGACGGCAAGACGTTTCAGGAACTGGGGCGCGTCGCTGCCGACGTCACCACCTACACGGCTACCGGGCTGACGCAGGAGACGGTCTATTACTTCCGCGTGCAGGCCACCGGTCAGGACGGGCTCACCTCGCCCTACGCCACGCTGACCAGCGAGACCCTCGGCGACCCCTCCGCACCGAAGCCCTCAGTAACCCCCTCGCCGGCGGTCAATGCCGAGGTGGGCGTGGCTGAGGGCGGCGTCACCTTCACCTGGGCTAACCCCACGAAGGAGTACGACGGCCGCGTCATCTACATCGTCATGTTCGGCACCGATGCCGACAACCTGAAGCAGATCGGCACGACGACGGCCAAGACCTATGAGTACACGGGCACGCTGGAGCCCAACACCACCTACTACTGGCGCATCGACGCCCGTAACAACGTGGGCAAGACGCAGGGCACCATCTGGCAGTTCAAGGCCGTGCAGGGCGGCACACTCTTCTACACCGACTTCAACAACGAGCCTGCCGCCTTCCACGAGAAATTTCCCGGCACGGGCAACGCCAACATCATCAACGGCAACACGCAGACCACCATCGGCGGCATCACTTTCGGAGCCAACGGCAGCAGCAGTGCGCGCATCGTGTCGTTCAGCGACAGCGGACTGACCGGCGACTACTCGGCTGACGACGCCGGAGCCTCGGCACGCTGCATTGAGTTCACCAGCGGCAGCGGCTACGTGCAGATGCCCGAGGTGGAGGGTCCCTGCACCATCACCATCTGGACGGGCAACTCGGACAACACCTCGAAGACCTTCAACCTGAAGACCATCGTCGGCGGCACGGAGAAGACCGCCACGTCGTTCACCCTGGCCTCGGCCAAGAAGAACTTCAAGCACACCTATACTTATACGGGTGCCGACAAGGTGGCGTTCAAGATTGACGGCAACGGCAAGAAGTTCCGCATCCACGACGTGCTCATCGAGAAGTACGTGCCCCAGGACGTCGACGAGCCGATAGCCGTGAAGACCTACCCTGAGGCCCAGAACATCTCTTATATGGACGGCGTGATGACCTTCCGCTTCAACCAGGACATCAAGTATGCCGGCGGTGCTACCATCAACGGCGACGCCTTCGAGCGCATCACCGACGTCACGGCTGCCGGCAGTACGCTGACCGTCACTTACGAGGGGCTCGACGTGAATACCGAGTACGTCATCAACTTCCCCGAGGGCGCCATCACCGACGTCACCGGCAAGAAGAGCTTCGCCGACGAATTTACGTTCAGCACCTGCGGCTTCGGTTCGCTCGACGACATCAGCGAGACCCACAAGGGTAGGGCAGCCAGCCTGCCCATCGACTTCAAACCCTTCAGCACCGTGGCACTCCTGGAGCGCGAGAATGGCACCGTGCAGAGTGCTGCCAGCGAGCATCCCCACTGGGTGCAGGTCAGCGGCGACGTCACTGCCGACAAGGCCGTCTTCACCGCCACCTCCGACAAGATGATGACCTTCTACGCCTCGGCGTCGCCCGCCGTCAGGGTGAAGGCCGACTATAGCGGCAGCGGCACCGTGGAGTTCAAGATTCAGGAGACGCGCAATGCCGACGTTACCCCGGGCTGGCGCACCATCCGCGTGCTACGGGCCGCCGACTTCCCCTTCGACGGCGTGCTCCACCTCAACAGCGACTCGCGCTTCATCAAGCTCGTGCCCACTAAGCTCTCGGGCAGCGTCACCGTCAGCGAGTTCCGCGTGGCCGACGCCAGCGGCAAGGGCCTCGGCGAAGGCTTCGACCTGGACGACGACACCGCCGTCAGCGGGGTTGCCGCCAAGGCTGTCTCGGCTGAGTACTTCACCACGGCCGGTGCTCGGGTGTCGGCTCCTGGCAAGGGCATCTACATCGAGCGCGTCATGACTGCCGACGGACAGGTCACGTCACGGAAGGTGGCACGCTGAAAAAACTAATGAGGGCTGGCAATCGCCAGCCCTCAACCAACACAAAAACTAAACTAGACTTAACTAAAGCTATATTGAGACTTTCACAAGCCCCGATAAGCGTTTGCAAAGTTAGTATTATTTTTTAGAACTACAAAACTTTTCGCCGTTATTTTGCATTTTTATTGCAAAAAAAACATAAAATGGCTAATTCGTCGATAAAATTTGGTCTAAAATCGTCATTGCAGCCATAGATTCGACCACGGGGACGGCTCTCGGCAGCACGCACGGATCGTGGCGGCCGCGGGCTGTCAGGGTGGTGGCGTTGCCCTCAAGGTCGACCGTCTGCTGAGGTTGCAGCAGCGTGGCTACCGGCTTGAAGGCTACGCGGAAGTAGATGTCCTCGCCGTTCGAGATGCCTCCCTGTATGCCGCCGCTGTGGTTGCTCAGCGTCATTATGGTGCCGTCGGGGCCCTGCGCGAAGCGGTCGTTCACCTCGGAGCCGCGACGTGTGGCGCTGTCGAAGCCGTCGCCGTACTCAAAGCCCTTCACGGCGTTGATGCTCAGCATGGCGGCGCCCAGCGCGGCGTGAAGCTTGCCGAACTCCGGTGCGCCCAGTCCCACGGGGCAGCCCTTGACGACGCACGTGATGATGCCGCCGATGGTGTCGCCCTCAGCCTTCACCTGGCTGATGAGCTCCTCCATCAGGGCCGCCTTCTCGGCGTCAGGACAGCGCACGGCGTTGCTCTCGGTCAGCGTCAGGTCGTACTTGCTGTAGTCGCGGTCGAGCGCTATCGGCCCCACCTGCGAGGTGTAGGCCACGACGCTGATGCCCCGCTGGCGCAGCACCAGCTTGGCCAGTGCGCCGGCCACGACCCGGCTGATGGTGATGCGTGCCGACGAGCGTCCGCCGCCGCGGTGGTCGCGTATGCCGTACTTCATATAATAGGTGTAGTCGGCGTGCGACGGCCGGAACACGGTGCGCAGGTTCTCGTAGTCCTGCGAGTGCTGGTTCTCGTTGCGCACGATGAAGCCTATGGGGCAGCCCGTCGACTTGCCCTCGAAGACGCCGCTCAGCAGCTCAACGCGGTCGGCCTCCTGCCGCGAGGTCGTAATCTTGCTCTGGCCGGGCCGCCGGCGGTCGAGCTCACTCTGGATGAAGTCCAGGTCGATGTCGATGCCGGCAGGCATGCCGTCGACGACGCCGCCAATGGCCGGCCCGTGACTCTCGCCGAAGGTGGTCAGCGTAAAATTCTTACCAATCGTATTCATCACTCATCACTTCTTACCTCTTACCTCTTACTTCTTCCTTTACCCGCAGTGTCCGCAGCCACCTTCGCCGCAGCCACCTTCGCCACCGCAGCCGCCTTCGCCGCAGTGTCCGCCACAGCCGCCGCAACCGCCAGCCATCTGCTTGATGAGCGCGTTCACCTCGGCCTCGGTAGCCTCGCGGTTCTCTATCACCTCGCCCGTGAAGTTCAGCGTCTTGCCGGCCATCGGGTGGTTAGTGTCAATGCTGACGCCGTCGTCCTCGACCGCCTTCACCTGGGCAGGGAAGTGGTGACCCTCGCCGTCCATCAGCGTGATGATGGCTCCCGGATAGACGTGGGCGGCGTCAAACTTGTTGTCGACCATGAAGAAGTCGCGCGCCAGCTTGTGAAGTCCCGCGGGGTCGTAGTCGCCGAAAGCCTCGGCGGGCGTCAGCGTGAAGTCGAACTCCGTGCCGCTGGCCAGGTTGATGACATGCTGCTCAAGGGCGTCGAGCGACACCCCGAAACCGCTGATAAACTGGAAAGGCTTCTCGCGGATAGTCTGCTCCTCGAGTGTGCGTTCGCCGTCTTTTACCGAGTGTAGCTGGTAGTGGACGGCCAGAAATCTGTGTTCCATATTGTTTCTTATACCTTATTATATTAGTTTTTCTGCTGCAAAGGTACAAAAAAGCTATGAAATCACCACATATTTCGCCTGAAAAAGGAAAAAATTCAAATAAATGCCAATTCTTTGACCCACGTCAACTAAACGCCTGTTTGCGCACACAAACCGGCTGAAAAGTTTGGCTGGACCGGAAAATCGCCGTACCTTTGCACCGTCAAAACCAAACAAACGGTTGCGACGAAGGATAACAATACATTATTATTAAAGTAGGGGCCAGACAGGATAACACAAGGCCCCGAGTAAAGAGAGAAAGGAAAAAAGAGATGAAAAGATTGTTTTTAGTGATTGTAGCAATGCTTAGTATGACTATGACATTTGCAGAGAATGAGGAAGCTAAGAGCGTGAACAAGGTCGAGACCTACGACATGAGCGTCAACATGCGCAAGCTCAGCGTGACGCTGGGACTGACCACCGACCAGATGGAGGCCGTCGAGAATGTTCACAACTACTTCAACGCCGAGATGCAGCTGGCCGCTCATGCCGACGAGGCCGACCGCAAGCAGATGGTGAAGAAGGCTGTCGACCGCGACATCAAGTGGATGCGCTACGTGCTCGACCAGAAGCAGTATCGTACTTATCTGATGCTCCTCAACACCACGCTTAATAATCGTGGACTGAATGTTAATGAGTAGAGAAAACTTAGAAAAGTCAGTAGCAAGGCCGCGGGTTCGTTGAGAATCTGCGGCTTTTTTTTGTCCATTCAGAAAAAAAGCCGTATATTTGCAGCCAGAAAGTGAATCTTTTAACAAAAACAAACAATGAAGAAAGTCAAATTTATTCTTGTCGCGATGGTGGCACTGCTCACGGTCAGCTGTGGCACCACCTCGACGGTGCCCATCACCGGGCGCCAGCAGACGCTGATGGTCAGCGACGGCGAAGTGCTCTCACTGGCCAGTCAGCAGTATCAGGAGTTTATGAAGTCGGCCAAGCTCTCGACCAACGCCCAGAACACCGCCATGGTGAAGCGCGTCGGGCAGAAGCTGGCAACGGCCGTCAACAACTATCTGAAAAACAATGGGTTGGCTGCCGAGGTCAATAACTTCGCATGGGAGTTCAACCTCGTGCAGGACAAGCAGGTGAATGCCTGGTGCATGCCCGGCGGAAAGATTGTCGTCTACGAGGGTCTGCTGCCCGTCACTCAGGACGAGGCCTCGCTGGCCATCGTCGTCGGCCATGAGATAGCCCACGCCGTGGCCAAGCACTCGGCCGAGCAGCTCTCGACGAAGATGCGCCAGCAGCAGGGCCTGCAGATTGGTGCTGCCGTGGCCGGTATGCTGGGCATGGGCACCAACACGCAGAGCATCCTGGCCGCCGTCGTCTCGCAGGGCTTCAACTTCAAGAACCTGAGTTACTCGCGCGACCATGAGAGCGAGGCTGACCACATGGGCCTCATCTTCGCCGCCATGGCCGGCTACAATCCCCAGGTGGCCACCACCTTCTGGCAGCGCATGGCAGCCTCGTCGACCAGCCAGACGGCTGAGTTCCTGAGCGACCACCCCAGCGATGCCACGCGCATCAAGCAGATTCAGGGCTGGATGCCCGAGGCCATGAAGTACTACAAGAAGTAAGCGCTGCCTGATATCGACTACGAATTTCACGAATTATACGAATTGCCGTCCTTGCGCATGTTCGTATAATTCGTGAAATTCGTAGTTTCTGTACTCCTCTTTTTACGTCAGTAAGCCAGGACGGGCCACAGGTCGCGGATGGTCTGCTCGGGGTTCCACTTCCCGTCGAAAGTCCACTGTGCCGTGATGGCGTGGAACTCCGGACGGCCGGGCGCCTGGTCCAGATTGTTGGCCAGCCATCCGCTGTGGCCACCCTCGCGCGTACATCCATAATAATACGTGCGCTGCCCCCAGGGGCAGGGGTCGAGCGTCTTGCCCTCGCGGGCCATCTCCTCGGCCGTGCGGCCCTTGTAGGCGTGCTCAATGTTGCGGTCCATGATGTTGCCGCTCAGCTTCGAGTTCAGTATGTAGAACTGCGAGTCATGGTGGTATCGGCCCAGCGGGGTGGGGCTGAGGCCGTCGAACGTCGAGTTTGTCACCACCAGCTTCTTCTGCGGGTCGCCGCGCCCGTCGTGCCAGAGAATGGCGTGCCCGTCGCCCACGAAGTGGCAGCGCGTGGCGTAGCACCATCCGCGCGGGCAGAGGAAGTCAACGCCCAGGCAGCGCAGCGTCAGGTCGGCGTGGTAGTACATGCCGCCTGACTGTGGAGCCCAGAGCGAGAGGGCATCGTTGCCGTCGGCCATGATGTTGCTGTTCAGGATGATGGTCCGTGTGGCGCGCCCGAAGACGGCCATCTGGTGTGTGGTGTTGCCCGGCTCGATGGCGGTGCCGTAGTTGTTATAGACGGTCAGACCGCTGATGACGCAGTCGTCGGCACCCTCCTGCAGCACGATGACGCCGTTGCCCACCTCGTGGCCGTGATACTCCTTCACGGTGCGCGTGGCAGCGGTCTCGGCCAGGCGGATGATGGTGCTGTCGCGCTGCTCGCCTACGAGCACGATGTTCGGGCGGTCAATGATGACCTTCTGCTCGTAGGTTCCCTTGCGTATGAAGATCTTGTAGGGCTTGGCGGGCGTGGCCGGAGCCTGTTCGATAGCCGTCTGGATGCGGTCGCCGGGGGCCACGATGGCGTCGAAGTCGGCCATGTCCTTCTGCGGTGCGCGCAGCATGTCGATGAGTCCCGTCTCGTTGGCGCCCTTCGTCAGCAGGCTGATGCTGACCTTGCCGGCGGGGTCGTACTTCGTGGCCCAGGCCTCGTAGAGCGGGTAGAGGTCGGCCGGCGCGCTGCCGTACCAGGAGTAGCCGTTGCGGCGCTCTGGACCGATCTGCTCCAGTCGGCGGCGGGGCAGTCCGTCGCGGTCGCAGACGTAGGGCTCGCAGTACTTCAGGTCGTAGAAGCGCCCCCAGAGGGGCCCGGCCTGCGGGTCGCTGACGAGGTGTGTGTCGCGGTCGGGGCTGTCCCAGTTGCGTATCACGCGCAGTCCCGTCAGCTTATAGCGGTCGAACCAGGCCATAGCGGCATGAACGGCCCGCTTCACTCGCTCGTCAGGGGTGGGCAGCTCCATCAGCAGCCTGACGATGGCGGCACTCTCCTGCGACGAGTAGGAGGGCAGCTCGTAGGCGCGGGCCTTGGCGGGGGCGTAGGTCTCGCGGTCGTGCTGCTGGCACCAGACGGTCAGCCGGCCGTCGGTGGTTATCTGCGTCTTCAGTATGCACTCCACGCCGCGGTCGAAGGCCTCCTGGGCCTGTCGGCGCATGGTCTTGGTCGTCAGTTGCTTGGCGTCGAACGGGTCGTTCTGCTGTGCCACGTCGCGCAGCAGTCGCATGGTGTTCACCATCGCGTTGTCGTTAAAGGTGATGTGCTTCTGGTAGCCCTGCGGGTCGGGCCAGAACTGAGGCCACCCGCCGTTCTTGTACTGTCCGCTCAGCAGGTAGCCGACGGCCAGTCGGAAGGCTTCGGCGTAGCGCTTGTCGCCCGTGGCCTTATAGAGCCGCGCCAGATACTCCGTCTGCATGTTCGTGGCACCGTTGTCGGTGGTCGAGTCGTCGCGGCGGTTCTTGTCGTGGCTGATGGCGGCCCGCTCCTCGTCGGTCAGCTGCCGTGCCATGTCGATGTTCTTCGGCCATCCGCCCGTGACGCGCTGGAACAGCAGCAGCTGGTCGCCTATGCGTCGGGCCTTGTCGGTCTTGAAGAACTCCGGGTCGGTCTCTCTTACGGGGTTGTAGCGCCCCCGTTGTGCCGTAGCCGTCAGCGTGGTCAGCAGCAGCACGGCCAGTGTAATTATCTTCTGTTTCATCTTGGTTAGTCTTTGCTATAGTTAGTGTTTTCGTTCTTGTTCCCGTTATCTGCCTAAGAATCGGCTTTCTATGTACTTGTTGAACTGCTCCTTGTAACTGTCGCCGATGGGCAGGTAGGTGTCGGCATCGAGTATGATGCGGTTCTTGTTCACTTCGGCTATCTTGTCGAGGTTGACGATGTAAGAGCGGTGAATACGCATGAAGTTGTGCGGCAGCCGCTCCTCGAGCTGCTTCATGGCGAGCAGCGTGATGATGGGCTTCGGCTGGTTGTCGAGGTGTAGCTTCAGGTATTCCGACATGCCCTCGACGTAGCGGATGTCGCTGAAGCTGACCTTGACCACGCGGTAGTCGGTCTTGACGAAGATCGAGTCCTCGGAAACCTCCCCTTCGGGGGCCGGTTGGATGGGGCTGGCTGACGGTTGTTGGGGGCTTCGCTCCTTCAGCCGGTTTGCCGCCCGCATGAAGTCCTGCAGTCCGAAGGGCTTTAGCAGGTAGTCAACGGCATTGACGCGGAATCCCTCAACGGCATACTCGGCGTAGGCTGTGGTGAAGACCACGAGTGGCGGTGCAGCCAGCTGCTTGACGAAGTCCATCCCGTTGAGGTCGGGCATGTTGATGTCGCAGAAGATAGCGTCCACCTGCTCGTTATCCAGCAGTTGCCTGGCCTCGATGGCACTTTGGCACTGTCCGGCCAGTTCGAGGAACGGCACCTTCCCGATGTAGCTCACCAGTTGCTGCAGTGCCAGTGGCTCGTCGTCGATAGCTAATACTCTGATCATTTGTGCTGTCGATGTTCTTGATTCTGCGTTCTTATTCACCAGATGTGATTTCCGACAACGTCCTGACGACCTCGTCGGCCGTAAGACCAGTCCCCTGTGCTATCTGTTCAGTGGTCAGCCCTAATGTCCGGAGTCGGCGCACGGTTTCTTTCTTTTCACTAAGAATGCCCGCTTCACGCCCCTTCTCCATGCCTTTCTCCATGCCTTTCTCCATGCCTTTCTCCATGCCTTTCTCCCAGCCGTCAATCTGACCTTTCCTAAAGCCGTCATCGTAGAACGTGCGCTCGCGGTAGACGGCATCCCAGAAACGGTCGTAGGCTAAGAGCTGCCCCTCGCTGTAGGCCGACTTCTCGAGCAGCTTCAGGGCCTTTGCCGTGGCGGGATTCTCAAGCAGTTCGGCGGGAGCCTCCTCCGTCCTGACGTTGATCTCGGTGAGGAACCGCAGCCACAGCACGGCCATCTTCTTCTCGGCTATCGTCTTGGGCTTGAACTTGGGCAGCTCGATGAACACGAAGCGCAGGCCCTCGATGCGGCGGTCCTGATGGGCCACGTCTACGATGGCGTAGTCGTGGTAGAACTCGTCGGGACCGCTTTCGAAGCCCGTGTCGTTAATTAGGTTCAGCGAGTAGACGGGCTGCACCAGCTTGTACTCCTCGCCAGGGTTCAGCTGCTTCACCACGGCCTTGGCGGCGTTGAGCACCACGCGCTGGCGGAACTCGTTGTTCCAGTTCAGCTGCATCTCAACGATAAAGTGGCGCCCGCCGGTCTCGCGGCAGCGCACGTCGACCACGCTGTCCTTCTTACCCGGGTTCTCGGGCACCAGCTCGGCCGGCAGGTACTCCACATGCTCTATCTGCTTGCCCTCATCAAGGGGCAGCAGAGCGTTGAGCAGGCTTATCAGCAGTTCCTCATGCTCGAATATCAGTTTGAAAGTCAGGTCGGCTTTCGGGTCAAGGTATTTTCCCATAGTCGTATCGCTTTGATGTTTTGACTGCAAAGTTACGCTTTTTTTCCGTATTCCCAAATTTTCTGCGAGAAAACTTTGATTAGTCACTCTTTTTCGATGTTGTCGCCGTACCCCCACAGCTTGGGTTACCCGCCGGGTAACGGATGTCTACCCGCCGGGTTGAGCCGCCCGAGGCGGCGCCTTGCCGTCATGTGGGCACAGCCTCGTGAAGTATTTCTACACCTCCCGTCAGTTGTCGGGAATGCCGATGTGCAAAGGGCTTACGGTTACTAAGACCTCCCTTCAGACATCCCCCGGCTTCTCCCCCGACATCTCCCGCCGAATGTCCGATTACAAAGCCCGGTGTGAGGAGCAACGGGGTCTCACACGGGAAGTCCCGACGCCTAACCTCCCATCCTAAGACTCTTTGTGCATCAACTTCACTTCTTCTAATTTCACCAGCTGGTAGCCGCGATACTGAGCCACGATGAGGTGCAACTGCGTCGTGCCGCAGAGCAGGCGCAGCTTCTCATCCTGAGCGTAGCGTGTTATCTGGGCTGTAGCTTCCGCCCACTGCGCCTCGGCCTCCTCGGCGGTGGCATCCTGCTTCAGGTACTTCAGCTCAAGGATGTAGGAGTGGGCCACCATGGGGTAGCGCCCGAGGTCGGGCAGCAGGAAAAAGTCGCAATAGCCGTGACTGAGCTCCAGTTCAGGGGCTATGAGGTAGTAGTTGGTCATGGTGAGATAGGCCGTGAAGAAGCCCTGAAGATTCCGTTCGCCCTCGATGAGACAGCGCACGGCGCAGGTCTTCTCATACTCCTCGCTGACGGTCCTTACCAGTGGCTGCCACTCGCCGGAAAGGGCCGCTGCCTGGTAAACCTGGTCGATGCGCCAGTGGTCGGCGGGACGTATGCGGTCGTACTCCTCAAGCAGATAGCCGTAGTACTGCTTGCGCACGTTGTTGTTGGGAATGCCCAGACACAACATGAGGCCATTGTTACCCGTGATGGTGAGCATACCATAATAATATAGTAGGGAGACGAAGTTGTCGAACTTCACCATCTCTGATGCCGGGAAGTAGGGCACCAGCCGGCTGTAGATGAATCCCTCCTCGGCTATCTTGTAGCTGATGCTCTTGCGCTGTGGCTCCAGCCGGTCGAGCTGTATGAGGCGCTTCATCTTCTGATAGTCCGTGCGGGTGTTGGGGTCGGTCATCTCATCGGGAGCATGGCCGCTGCGCAATTGGTTGCTCAGGTAGTAGAGCACCATGTTGGAGTTGAACACGCGGCTCTCGCTGAGACCCTCCTTGGCAAAACAGTAGTTGTCGTACCACGGCTTCATCTCCTGTATCATGGCGTCGGTGTCGCCCTTCAGCACTCCGGCCTCGCTGTAATAGCGGAACATCAGCCCAACCTCCTCTTCACTGAAGCCCAGCAAGTGGTTGAAGGCAGCGTCGGCGGTGATGTTGGTGGCAATGTTGTAGCCGCTGGTCAGGTCGTCCATCGTCACGGGACTCACGCCGAGCATCAGAACGCGCTCGAAGTTAGGCTTGAAGATCTTGAAGATGTCGCGATAGAAGCCCTCGCCATGCGTCAGGGCGGTATAGACGTCCTGGCCGTGCTGGTTGAGCACGGTGTTGGTGAAGTTGTCGTACTCGTCGATGATGAGGTAGAGCGGCACGTGGTACTCCTTAGCCATGGAACCGAGGAAATTCAGCTTCTTCGTCGCCCAGTCCCATTGTTTCATGTCGTTGGCAAATCCTTTATAGAACATGTGCTCATAGCGGCGGGCAAAACTGTCAATGACGATGCCGCAGTAGCTGTCGAAGTTGTCCTTCAGCTCGTCGATAGTTCCCGTCACCTGCGAGAAGTCGAGGTGCAGCACGGCGTAGCGGTTGCGGTACGGCGTGGGGTGGCTGCCTATCCACAACTGGCCGAAGTACTCCTCGAAGCTGTCCTTCAGGTTGATGTCGTAGTAGTACTTCAGCATGCTCAGCAGCAGCGACTTGCCGAAGCGCCGCGGACGGACAAGGAACAGGTAATTACTGGCCATCTCCAGACGGGGGATGAACATGGTCTTGTCAACAAAATAGCAGTTCTGCCTGTTGACAAGACCGAAGTCGGAAATGCCGAGGGGCAGTTGTCTGACGCTGTTTGCTGCTGATGAAATAGTCTCCATGGGCTGTAATGATTTTAAAGTAGTTGGTTAGTTCACTTTCAGCGCGTGCGGCCTAATACTCCGTCTTGTCAGTCTTTTTCTGCCAGAGGCGGAAAGAACTCAGGGCTTCGTCTCTGAGAAGAGGCACGATGGGAACGGTGCGGGCATAGAGCGGCCGTTCCAGTTCCTCGTAGATGAAGTCGTCGGCAAAGTTGATTTCACGGGCATCCTTGCGGGTGTTACCATAGAAGATGCGGTTGATGCGGGCCCAATAGATGGAGCCGAGACACATCGGGCATGGCTCGCAAGAGGTGTAGATGGTGCAGCCTGAGAGGTCGAACGTGCCCAGTCGGCGACAGGCCTCGCGGATAGTATTCACTTCGGCGTGGGCGGTGGGGTCGTTGTCGATGGTTACGGAGTTTGACCTGCCGGCAATGACCTTGCCGTCCTTGACGATGATGGCGCCGAAGGGGCCTCCGCCATGTTTTACGCTCTCGTCAGCCAGCCGGATGGCCTCGCGTATGAACTCCTTGTCCTGTTCGGTAATGACGGTTGGCCTCTTGCCAGGCTCTTCGTCTTCGCGGAAGCTGATGGTCTGCGACTCATAGTCCATAGCCTCAATCACTGCTATCGCCTCCACCTTATAGCCTTCGTCGCGTAGCATGCGGCCGCCTTTCTGATTGCCTTTCTCCACGGCCACGCCGATTCCGACGACTTCAGCGCCGGCCTGCTTCACAATGTCGATCAGGGCGTGAGTCGCTTCGCCGTCGGCCAGGAAGTCGTCAACGATCAGCACTTTATCCGTTGACGCCAGATATTCTTTCGACACGTAGACCTTGTTCTTCTGTTTATGAGTGAACGAGAAGGCCTCGGAGATATATTTGTCGTCAGGGGTCACTACGGTTTCGCTCTTTCTGGCAAACACCATTGGCACGTCGTAGAGGTGGCCCATCATCGTGGCAATGGCGATGCCACTGGCCTCGATGGTGAGCACCTTTGTCACTTCGAGTCCTTCAAAGCGGTATTTCATGTCCCACGCCATCTGCCGCATGAGCTCGATGTCGATCTGATGATTCAGAAAGTGGTCGATCTTCAGGATGTTGCCCGGCCTGACGATACCTTCGCGCTTGATTTTCTCTTCCAGATAGTTCATTGATTCAGATGATTAAGATAATGATGCTGCAAAGGTACGAAAAATCAAGGGAAGAACCAAAGAAATGCGTTTGTTTTTTTCTGACCGCGGTATCATCCCTCCAGCGGAATGTCGAGCTTCACCTCGTAGACGTCGGCGGCGTCGCTGATGTCTAATGTGTAGTCGCTGCCGAAGATGAGGTCGAGGCGCTGGCGGACGTTGGTCATGCCGACCCCGCCCTGTCGGGGCGTGCTGTCGTCGGGCTGCGGGTGCTTGCTGTTGCGGCAGGTCCAGCTCAGGCGGGTGTTGGCGTGGCTGTCGGTGTAGCAGTCAGCGGCAATGTCGATGAACGAGGGCCTCTGGTAGCTGACGCCGTGCTTAAAGGCATTCTCGACGAACGAGATAAAGAGCAGCGGCGGGATGGTAAGGCCCATGCCGGCTTCGGGGGTGCTGACGCTGACCTTCAGCTTGTCGCCGTAGCGCATGCGCATCAGCTGGATGTAGTTGTCCATGAACTCCGCCTCCTTGGCCAGGGGCACACGCTCGTGGTTGCTCTCGTAGAGCACGTAGCGCAGTATCTTCGACAGCTGGATAACGGCCTCCTTGGCGCGCTCAGGGTCGATGTCAACCAGTGCATGGATGTTGTTGAGCGTGTTCATCAGGAAGTGTGGGTTCAGCTGGTACTTCAGGTACTCCAGCTGCTGCTCCAGGTTGCGGTGCTCGAGTTCGGCCATCTGCTGCTGGTCGCTGCGCTGCTTGAAGTAGAGCTTGATGCCCAGGTTGGCTGCAAGCATCAGGATGACCACAACGATGTTCATGATGTCGTGCTGACCGACGATCATCGGGGGCCGTTTGCCGTCGAACTTGCGTGGAGCCGGTCGCTCGCCGTCGAACTCGGGTGGAGCCGGTCGCTCACCGTCAAACTCGGGTGGGGTGGGGCGCTCGCCGCTGAAGTCGTGCGGCCCAGGGCGCTCGCCGTCGAAGTCGGGTAGGGGTGGGCGACCGGCATCGGTCATGTGGGTCGGCGTGTGACGGTTCATGCCGCCCGGGCCGTGCTGACACTGGTAGAGGGTAAACACGGCTATCAGCACACCGGCAGACGCGAGGTAGGGCAGCCGCCGCTGACGGTAGACGAGCATCGGCGCCAGCAGGTGGTTGTGGGCGAGGAAAACGGCCAGAAACACGCCCAGCCGTCGCCAGACCATGAGCACCTCGTCCCAGTCGAACGTCTGGCTGTTGTCAATCGTCGTGCGGACGTAGAGACTCAGCACCGGTGCCAGGAAAAGAAGCCCCCAGACGAGGGCGTAGATGGCGTGCTCCTGCAGTTGTTCCTTCTTCAGCGTCATGGATGTCCTTTTGTTGTCCTGTGGTCAGTTTCCGTCGGCTTATTTGGCGTAGCGCTTGACGGTTGTGCTTCCCTGTTTGAAGATATAGAGCCCTTTTCGCGGTGCGGCCACCTGACGGCCTTGCAGGTCGTAGACGGCGTCGACGGCGGTTTCGGCGTCAACCTTGGCGATGGCCGTGGTGGCGTCCTCGGTCTCGGCGGCGGTGAAGTTGCGCGAGCCGCCAGTGTAGCTGATGGTGCCGTCGGCCTTGATGGCCTTGCCGGCGTAGCCGCTGATGTTGAGCGTGCCGGCCGTCTGGTAGAAGTTGCCCGTGTTCTCGTCCTCGTGGTCGATGGTCGTGCCGGTGTTCTCCAGTTCGTCGTCGAGTTCCACCTGTATGCCGTCGTCGTCGGCACTGGTAATCTTCACCGTGCCGCTCTCCATGAGGAAGTACTCCTTACAGTGGATGCCGTCCTTCACGGCGCCTAGGATGTTGATGGCGGAGTTCTTCAGCTGGATGTACTCCTTGCTGTAGATGGCGTGGCGCGAGTTGCCGGTGACGTTGAGCGTACCCTTGCCGCGAAACTCGGTGTGGCCCTTCGAGTGCAGACATCCGTTGTAGGCGTCGTTCTTGCCGTCGGTCAGCGTGCTGGTGGTGCCCTCGGTCATTTTCACCTTGATGCGCTTGCCGTCCTGGATGTTGATGGCCGGTCCGGCGGGGTTGGTCAGCGTCAGTCCGTTCAGCTCGACGGTACACTTGTATGAGCCGTCGAGATAGAACTCGCCGTCGGCCGACGTGCCGCTCAGGATGTAGGTTATCTCGCCGACGGCATCGTTGACGCTGGCACTCTGTACGAGTTTGACGTGCGACGAGCCGGCCGAGTTGTCGGTAATGTAGCTGCTGATGTTGGCCGCCACGCTTACGGTGGCCGTGGTGCCGTTGTAGACTATCTCTACGGTATTGCTGGCGGGTGCAGCCTGCAGGCTTCCGATGGTGGTCAGCAGTGTGGTGATGACGGTTAGGATTCGTTTCATCTTACTTGTATTTTTTTGTTAGTTTTTTGTTGTTTCACTATGTAGATGCCCGCGGGCAGTCGCAGGTCGGCAGGTGTCACGCCGCTGGCCACGAGTCGTCCGCTGAGGCTGTAGACGTCGGCCGGAACTTCTGGCTGTAGGTCGTCGATGGCGGCTATGGCCGTCGTCTCCTTGCTGTTCGAGAAGAACATCCGGCTGACGTCGGTCAGGGCTAGCGTGGCCGTCTCTGAGCCGTTGGTGGCCGTCATGCTGCCGTCGGCGTAGGTGATGTCGAGACCGACGGCGGTCAGCGATACAGCCGTTCCGTCCTTCTTCTCGATGGTCAGGTACTGGAAGTCGGCAGCCTGAGCTGCCACTGCGCCAGTAAGAATCAGTGCTGTCAATACTTGTCGTTTCATATCACTCATTTCTCATTACTCATTACTCATTTCTCATTTTTCTTCTCTCATTATCTCCTTCCGCCGGGCATTCCGCCGCCCATGCCGCCCATGCCATTGCTGGTGCTGCTGGTTGAGGCCGTCACCGATTGCGAAGCCGAGCCCAGGTTGAGCGTGTAGCTCTGTCCGCTGGTCATGCCGGGCGCACTGACCATGATGGTGCCGTTGCTGTAGCTGTAGGGCGGCATGGCGAACGAGGCCAGCGTGGTCGAGC
>OCTX014543289.1_pt1 | contig 18348 bp, 21 predicted proteins | sample 1539691 | NCBI WGS metagenome assembly OCTX01 (sample SAMN02144231, study PRJEB22623) | gut metagenome | biome: sheep rumen | host: Ovis aries | place: New Zealand | reverse complement strand
AATTTAATCCAAAAATTCAAAGAACGCTATATTTAATTAATTATCAATAAGTTAAACTATATACTCCGGATTTTAACCGGACAGCAGTGAATGGCGATTATAATCTCATATATATATATGGCCTTAAGTCTAACGAATTGAAGATAGTTGTGAATGGAACTTGTACGTTAGAAGGGAAGAAAACATCTCTTTACGTCAACAATAGTCTTGTAACCATCTCTGGTCCTGGCAAACTGGAATTAAAGAGTACAAATCAAGCAGCAATCTATGTTGTTGACTCCTACAAACTCACCCTTCTGGATGCAGATGTGAAAGCCACAGGCTACTCTTGTGCCATAGTCGGATCAGGTTCCTCTAGCGAAATGGAGGTGAATCACTCAAAACTATTTGCCACATCAAGTAACTTTAGAGAACCAACCATCAATAATCTTGGCAAACTAACATTGGTAAATGCAAAGTTCGATGATATAAATGTTGTAGATTATTACTGGTGTATATATTATGGAGACGGGTTCAACTACGACAATGAAAACCATGTGCTACGTTTTGATGGTACGGTTCTTAATGACGACTCTGGTGAAACTTTCGAAGATCATCTTGTTTGGTGTAACCACTTTGGTATTTCTCCCATTGGAAACGGCATATCAACAGGCGGCGTGAATCGGCTAAATGACAATGGAAAAATGATGAATGATAAAGCACGTGATGAGTGGTACACAATCGATGGTTTAATACTTAACGGCAAACCTAAAGCCAAGGGCATCTACATCAATAATGGACGTAAGGTTGTTTTAAAGTAATGCGGTTACAAGAAATCCTGGGTAAGGGTGAAGACGATTCTTTCTAAAAGGGTTGACCATGAATGAGCTGGCGTGACAAAGAACAGGTTCCTGTCACTCTTAAGGATTTTTGCGTTTTCCTATGTCTAATTCTTAATAAACCCGGTAAAATATTAAAGAAAGCCGGATTATTTGCAGATAATTTTAATCCGGATTATCTTTGCCGAAAAAAGAACAATGGAAACAAAACGTGATTTCAAAACAATAACGCCTCAGATTAAGAAAGAAATACTCAGTCTCGGCTATGGCACTATTAAACTCAATAAAGACGTTGATAATCTATGGATAGATGACTACGAGAACTACCTTTCTGTTTCTATTCATGTGAATAGCATATCCATTGACTTTGACATCATCACATTTTACGAAGACGGGAATAGTGTCCTTACATTCGATCACGTGTATAGTATTGACAAACAAATACAAATCTACGAGACAGTATATGATCACCGTGATCAACTAAGCTATTACCAACTTGATTGGAGTAACTACTTTAAAGCACTTCGTGTTAAAGATGAAGAAGGTAAGACTGTTTGGCGTATTCTAACGTCAGAAGAAGCACGCCATCTATGGTATAATGGTAGATGGTGTGACATGTGTCAGCTCTATGACGATGGAACAGAAGGAATGATAGAAGATGAAGACAGACTAAATGAATGTGTTAATAATGGCTATGACATAGGCATCCCTATTTCTTAATCAATCCTGGCAATCCCTGGTATTTGTTAATTCATTTCACACATACCTCATATATTATTCCTTTGCAAAAAAAAACAATTATGGAAAAAGAACAAATCCAAGCTATTCTTGACATAGATTCTGAAGAATTCCTTGAAAAATTCTTCGAAACCCTGCTGAATGAGATCAACTCCGACGATGAACCTTATTACAAGAAATCCCGTCAACTTCTTCTTGCCTCTCTTAACAACGAGCACGCAGATGACTTCTTTATAGCCATCTGCGGTTGGAGTTTGGAATCATTGGTAAACAGAACGAACTAACCAATGCCAATTTCTCCAGGCGTGACAGGGGATAGGATGCCAAGGGACAGTGCCTGTCATCAATTTTTCAAAACACATTCCTGAGTTTTTTATTAATAATGAGTAATTTCCTATATCCGCTTGCTGTAGTCTCGGAATTAATTTGTAATTTTGCATTTTAAAGAAATACAAATTAAGCAAAGAAATGGCCAAAACTATACATACAATACTCTATGATGATGTTCTCGATGGCTCGAGAATCATCACGATGGATAATTGCGTATGTCAGCTTTATGACATCAAGCGTGAATACGACGCACTTATACGCGAAACTAAAGAGGATTTGTCGAAGCCTGCTTTGTATATCCTGTTGAACAGAGGGGAACGTAAAGCTTATATCGGTGAGACGGACGACTTTCTTCAGCGCATATCTTCGCATAATGCCAAGAAAGGATTCTGGGATGAGGCTTTGGCTTTTATGGCTAACGATAATTCGCTGACAACTACTGAGGTTCGTTACTTAGAATCGTTGTCTTACGAGATTGCCAGAAACGCTAACTCATACGATTTGTCGGAAAACACTCAGGTGCCTAAGAAACCCTTTGTTCAGAAGATTCAGGAGTATAAAATCAAGGATTTCTTTAAGTATGTCAAGTTGTTGACTAAGTTTGTGGGATGCGACTTGTTTGAGAAGAATAGTAATTTCCAGCATGGAACGCAGCCAGTACACAAGCCTATCAAGGTCAACTTGGATGTTAAGGCCGAGGACTTGAAGGGTAAAGTCACTATACGCCTGAACGGCTCAGAATACAAGACCAAAGGGGTGATGGGTTATGCCGTCGTAAAGGAATATCTGAAAGCTCACCCCCAAACGACCATCGAGGAGCTGAAAGACACATTCCACAATGCTTTGCTGGGCAGGTGGGGTGCGTGGAATTTTATAGAGGATGATATTGAAGCAGCTCGTAACTTGAAGAAAGAGACATCGATGAATAGACACCTGCTGAAAGAAGAATATATTCTGACCAGCGGCGATGGCGTGAGATTTGTCGTTTCCAACCAATGGGAGAAGGGCAATGTCCTGAATCTTTTGCAGATTGCAAAGAATGAAGGATGGAGTTATGAGATTATTAAACCCTAGTATAGCATTAACACTTAAGTAAGTAACAATAATATGAGACAATACAATTTAGAATTCATTTCTGACGAAAATATCTTCAATCATGTGAAGAATACGGTTACTCAATACCGCAGGAGCATCAATCTTCGTGAATTCAACAAGAATATCATCGACCCGATAAAACTAACGTTTGATTCTAAAATTTATGGGCAGACGATGCGCCAAACGATCGAGAGTGAGTGTATTCGGCAGATTGACAAGACAAACAACAACCGAATAGGTTATTTTCATCAGTATTTGTTCAAATATGCTGGTAATGGTTGGGAAGTGCCCGATAATGGCGATAAAGGAGGCTTTGATGTGCTGAACGATGAGTTACACCTTTATGTGGAGATGAAGAATAAGCACAATACGATGAATCGTTCAAGTTCAAGCGACACCTATGTGAAAATGCAGAATAAAATATTGAAGGATGACAAGGCGACGTGCATGTTAGTCGAAACGATTGCAAAACGTTCTCAGAACATCGTATGGCGACTGACGATTAACGAGAATGGGCGTACGGAGTCGTATTCACATGAGAGAATCCGTCGGGTATCGATGGACAAATTCTATGAGATAGTGTTTGGAGACAGCGATGCTTTCTTCAAGTTATGCAAGGCTTTACCCAGCATCCTTGATGATGTCATAGCAGCAGACGAATCGGCCAAACTTCAAAATACGGTTTATGATGAGCTTGACAAGACTGATTTCTACAAGAGCCTGTATCTGCTTGCATTCCACACTTACGAAGGTTTTGACAAATTCTGAGCCATGACATTCTTATCTGCAACAAACTTGGCCGACTTGACTGGAACCTCACTCGCTACAGCGCAGAAATGGGGTGAAAGTGGCGTATATCCATATCACAAGAACGAGAAAGGAAAGGATGGATTCTACATGGAGGAACTGACCGATGTGGAACCCGTACGAATGATGCTTGAAACCAACTGGGATGAAGAGCTTCATGTGGCGCCCCTCCGTGCATATACATCCGTGGAATTGTTTGCGGGTGCTGGAGGTTTGGCACTTGGCATGCATCTGGCAGGTTTCCGCCATGTCCTTTTGAACGAAATGGATGCAATGGCCTGTCAGACGCTCAGGCGCAATCATCCCGAATGGAATGTGCTGGAAGGTGACATTCACAAGGTTGACTTTACTCCGCTCAGAGGAATGGTTGATTTCCTTTCTGGTGGTTTCCCCTGCCAGGCTTTTTCATACGCTGGAAAGAAAGGAGGCCTTAACGACACTCGGGGTACATTATTCTTTGAGCTTGCTCGTGCCGTTCGTGAAATTCAGCCTAAAGTCTTTATGGGTGAGAATGTGAAAGGACTGCTATCTCATGATGACGGACGAACGCTGGAGGTTATCCGTAACGCAATTTCCGAACTAGGCTATACGCTTGTTGAACCGCGAGTGCTGAAAGCAATCATGTATCAAGTTCCCCAGAAACGTGAACGACTCATACTGATAGCTATCCGTAACGACATTTATCAGATGGGCGTACGTTTCAAGTGGCCTGATCCCTATCGCCGAATCATGACCCTTCGCGATGCCTTCTTTGGTGGTGAGCTATTTGATAAAGATGTTCCAGAATCAGAAGGCCAACTCTATCCTGCTAAGAAAGCTCGTGTGATGGCGATGGTTCCAGAAGGCGGTGACTGGCGCGACCTGCCCGTCGAAGAGCAGAAAGAGTATATGGGTGGAAGTTTCTATCTTGGAGGTGGCAAGACGGGCATGGCTCGTCGCCTTTCGATGGATGAACCTTCATTGACACTCACTTGTGCTCCTGCCCAAAAGCAGACGGAACGTTGTCACCCCACCGAAACCCGTCCTTTGACGGTTCGCGAGTATGCACGCATTCAGACATTCCCCGACTCATGGCAGTTTGAGGGAAATCTTTCCGACCAATACAAGCAGATAGGCAATGCCGTACCCGTAAACCTTGCGTATGCCATTGGGCGGTCTTTGATCAGATTGTTCAATGATATCGATGCTCAAGAGCCAGAGGCAGACCAATTTGAGGAAGCCGACCAAATAGCTCACGGAATGTTGCCGCCTGAATTGTTTGCGGTTGATATGTTTGACGTGAAAAACGACTATCCCAAGGATATTGTCAAAAATCCATTCTCAAGAAGAAGAAAGGTGGATATCAGCAAGCTTGACGATTCCAAGAACGTACTTGTTTGCTTCGTACCTGACAAATACATTGTCCCCTATCAGGATCGTCACGCTAAAGCCTACTTCACAGGTAAAAAGTTTCCATCGACGGTTGCTCTAAACAAGCTCTACTATTTCATGCCCTACACCAAGGGTAAAGGCATTCGCGACCTATATCAGATAAAGATTGCCCGTGTAGCCCCCAAGCATGAATTTGTGGCCGATGCTGATGAGAATGACCTTAGACTGGCTTTTGAGATTGAATTTGTCACACAGCTCTTTGATGACTACAAACCCATCAGACTAAACATCTGGCGCACATTTACAGATACAAATCTAAGAGCGATTTTGGCTATGTAACATGAATCCTCGCAAGATCTACGTAGCAAGCAGCTGGCGCAACACTTTCTATCCTGAAGTGGTGGCCAAGTTAAGGGAGGCAGGACATGATGTCTATGACTTCCGCAATCCTCCATCGGGTGACCCTGGTTTTAAGTGGAGCGGCGTGAGTGAGGATTATATGGAGTGGACGCCACAGCAGTACCGCGAGATGCTGCAACACCCGAAGGCGGAACGGCAGTTCCATAACGACATCGAGGCGATGGAGGGGTGCGATGTATGTGTATTGGTTCTACCCTGTGGCCGCAGCGCTCATACGGAAGCGGGATGGTTCGCAGGGAAGGGGAAGCTCACCATCGCCTATATCCCTGAGAAGCAGGAGCCGGAACTGATGTATAAGCTGTTTGATAAGGTTTGCTGTACGATAGACGAACTAATAGATGCTATAAACATTGAACTTTGAACTTTGAACATGGAACTTTTGGAGCAGCGAGGGCCATTGTACTTGTACATTTGGCTGAGTCGTGACAAAAGTCATAGAACGAAGTGGTATAACTTTATGATTACCTTCGACCAAGGACCCAACAGGAAACGCGGAATAGTGGATGGTCTTAACTTCATATGGTTTCAATTGGGCTGACAAATTAAGAACGATCTATGACTATAAAATTGACATACAGACGGACAAGCAGACTGTCGATGCGCATCGTGAAGAATGGCGATGTGCATGTGTCGGCTCCTTTCGGTATGTCGAAAAAAGAGGTGGAGGCTTTTATTATCCAGCATCAGAAATGGATCGTTGAAACTAGGAAGAGAGTGGCTGAACGACAGGAACAGCAAACAGCGTTTTATCATCAGCTGCCGTTGGCAACAAAGGCGCAAAAGGCCGAGGCAGCGGAAAAGGTCAGGGCACTGGTTGAGCCTATGATAGAACGATATTCAGAGGTGATGGGTGTGAGGCCGTCAGCACTGAGCTTCAAACCGATGAGATCCCGTTGGGGGGTGTGCAATGTGAAGAATCACAGCATTTGCTTTTCCACTTACCTGTTGCTGTTGCCCGATTGGTGTGTGGAACATGTGGTGGTTCATGAACTGTGTCATCTGTTAGAACCCAGTCATAATGCCCGTTTCCATGCGCTCATGGACAAATACTTTCCACAATGGAAAGAGGCGCGAAAGGAAACGAGCAGAAGGACAAAAGGTAGTTAACAGTGAAATTGCTTCACTTATTAGAGAAGATATCTATTTCAGTTGGAACAGCTGACAGAGCTGACGGTGACGAACAAGCATCACCTCCAAGATGATACCGCACACCCAGAGAAGCATGGCGAACAATATTACGAAACCGCACACAATCAACGTAGGATAGCGCGGAACCAACCCAGTGTGGAGATATTCCACCAAGACGGGAATCAACGCCACCAGGGCTATGAAAACAAGGAATAAGGCAATATACGAGAAAAAACGCAGGGGCTTATAGTCACGGAACAGACGGAAAATGGTGGTCAGCACCTTCATTCCGTCAGAAAACGTACTGAGTTTCGATTCGCTTCCCTCCGGACGATCCTTGTAGGAAATAGGAATCTGACGGATTCTCCAGTTGTTGTCAAGGGAAAAGATCGTCATCTCCGTTTCTATCTCAAACCCTTTTGATAATAGAGGCATTGACTTAACCACCTGTCTGCTCAAGGCGCGGCATCCCGTCATGATATCCTTGATATCACTGTGGAAAATCTGATTGATGAGATATTTCACCAGTCGGTTACCCGTATCATGGAAACGACGCTTATTCTCCTGGAAATAGGTGGAGGAAAGACGGTCGCCTATCACCATATCATACTGTTCCGATAAGATAGCCTCGCACATCTCAGGAGCTGCTTCTGCCGGATAGGTGTCATCACCATCCACCAGAAAATAACAGTCAGCCTCGATGTCATGGAACATCTGCCGCACTACATTCCCCTTTCCCTGACGACATTCATATTTCACAATAGCTCCATGGGCTTCGGCCACCGCTGCCGTATCATCGGTGGAACAATTATCATAGACATAGATATCCGCCTCTGGTAACACACGTTTGTAGTCACTCACCACCTTTCCGATGGTATTACGCTCATTGTAGCAGGGAATCAGTACGGCAATCTTTTTCATGGTCTGAAGGAATGAAAGGAATTAATAACAAAGCAAAGACACTCACCAAGAGAGCTCTCCACGTAAAGAATATATGCTGCAGGGAATGATTAAACAGACAAAGATACCAGCAGGGTACGAATAAAGAGATCAGCCACAACCACCCTTTTTGATGTGTCATGGTTCGGTGGGTAACCACATAATAGATCAAGAAAGAAAGGAACAGAAAAAGGATGACGGCAATGAAAGGAAAGGCGGGATGAGCAAGAGTCTTCTCACTGATCATCCTGATGAAATCTCCCATCTCCCAAGGTTTACCACCATAATATACTGTATGTGACAATCTCAAGGCAATATTCTCCTTCACGCTCTCCATCACACTCTCACCTGTCAGCAAGGGTGCCAGGAACCATTTGGTAGTCCAAAGAGAAGCATAGCCTATGAACCAATAGACACTCATCTTCCATACGCACAGTATTTTTCTTACAGGCTTACGCTCCATAATCCACACCATCAAAGGTAATCCCAAGGTGATCTGAGGTGTGGTGAGGAAATCCATATAGCTGGTGAAGGCACCGATGACGAAGAATGACAGACAGACATTCATCTCCTTCTTTCTCACCCAGCTGCTTTTCATCATCCATAACATTCCGATGAACGCTATATAAAAAGAGGTGGAGAACTGAAGGGCAGAGGGTACAACGGGAAAAGCCACCAACAGCAGGGAAAGCATAAATACCCAGGCTATCTTACTACCCTGTCTTTTTAAAAACAGGAAGAAAAGATAGATGGCCAAAGAAAACAGAAGAATATAATTAACAATCCGTATTTTTGAATAATCGAGAAGGAGAAGAAGGGGGCGCAACACCACTTGATAGCCATGCCAGTATCTGCCGTAACTATAGACACCCGTCATCTGGTCACGTCCTTTTTCTAAAAGCTGTTGTGTCGTCTCAGCCATATTCAGGTAATAACGCGCATCATCATAGTTCTGTGCATACTCGTTCATCATCGCTGCATAGACGGGATGACTGCTATCTGCACAGGCATTGATATTCAACATCAGACAATCGGTCATGTTGTCTATCTGCAGCAGATAGATGCCGCCTACCTTTGGCCATATACCCTCCTGCTGAATAGTCTCCACCGATTGCAGAAGATGATTCCGCAACCAAGAAGCAGGTATGCTGAACACAACCACCAAGGCCGTTGTGAACAGCACACACAACAGGAGATATGTCTTGAGGAGGGCAATGACTTTCGTCATAACTATGACAATTCGAGCATCCTGTTGATCGGCTTCACTGCCTCCTCACGGATTTCTTCAGGTACATCTACACTGGGCCATTCATATTTCAGTGCATTGTAGATTTTCTCCAACGAGTTCATCTTCATGTAATCGCACTCATTACAATGACAGCCCACACCGCCTTCACTCACTTCAGGCGGAACAGGATAGAAAGTCTTACCACTGCACTGGCGCTCTATTTCATGCAGGATACCCGCTTCTGTGGCAATGATAAACTCTTTCTTGTCACTCTCCACACAGTATTTTAAAATCACTGCCGTAGATCCCACCACATCAGCCAGAGCAAGAACAGGTCCCTTACACTCAGGATGTGCCAGTACTACTGCCTCAGGATGTTCCTCTTTCATTTTGACGATAGCTTCAGGAGAGAAACGTTCATGTACATGACAGCCTCCCTGCCAAAGTAACATATTCCTTCCCGTCACTCCATTGATATAACTACCCAGGTTATAGTCGGGACCGAAAATAATCTTCGCATCCTCAGGGAAGGTATCAATGATTTTCTTGGCATTACCACTGGTGACCACCACATCAGTGAGCGCTTTTACGGCAGCTGTGGTATTCACATAACTCACCACCTGATAGCCGGGATGCTCAGCCTTATACTTACGCAGATCCTCCGCCTTACAACTGTCAGCTAACGAACAGCCGGAATTGAGATCAGGACAAAGCACCAGTTTCTCAGGACATAATATCTTACAGGTTTCTGCCATGAAGTGCACACCACACATCACGATCACCTTTGCATCCGTCTGGGCAGCTTTCTGTGCCAGTGCCAAAGAGTCACCGATGAAGTCTGCTACATTCTGGATTTCTCCTTTTGTATAATAATGTGCTAAGATCACTGCATCTTTCTCACGGCACAACGCACGGATTTTCTCACTCAGTGAAGCGGTATATTCTTCTTTTGATGAGGCATTGATGGCTACAGGCTCATCAATATATCCTTTGTTTATCCACTCTTCTTTCAGTTCCATTTTCATTATATTTTTAGTTTTAAATTTTTAAATAAAAGATAAGTAGTATGATGATAGTTTGTGGAAAAGTGGAAAAATAATCCGCAGAATATTTGGATAATTCATTTTCAACATCTTAAAACGGGTTGTCCACATAGACTGTTGATTTAGAATTATTCATTCTCAGATGATTACATTACTTATCCACAATATGCTTAATCGGTGCAAAATTAATAAGTTTATATTTTTTCTCCAATGAAAAACGTGGAAAACTTCATGAAAACCGTCAAATAAAAAGTGAATAATTCACACTTTATATGTTGAAATATATGGGTATGTGGATATTCACCAAGTTATGAGACAGGTTATCCACAGAGTTATCCACAGTTTTTACTCAAAGGGTGCGGCATTCACACAACGGAGATTTTTCTCCAATTGTGTAACGCTGCTGGCGCCCACCAGTACGGAGGTGACACCCTTCTGGGCAAGAATCCACGCCAGTGCCATTTCTGCCAGTGATTCATGACGCTGTGCTGCCTGTTCATTCCAATCACGAAGTTGCTGTAGTAAGTCATCCGTGAGCATCTCCGACTTCAGGAAATGTTCCTTCGCCATTCTGCTGTCTTTGGGAATACCGTTCAGGTAACGGTCGGTAAGTAATCCCTGTGCCAACGGAGAGAAGGAGATAAAACCGATGCCATGCTGGTGACAATAGTCAAGGATTCCCTGTTTCTGTGGTTCACGATCCAGCATATTCAGTTTATCCTGGAAAATCAACAGGGGGACATCACGTGACCGCAGGTATTCGTCAGCAAATTTGAGGGCTTCCAACGGCCAGCGGGAGATACCTATATATAATGCCTTCCCTGCTCTGACGATATCCACCAGGGCTTGGAGTGTCTCTTCCATCGGAGTATTGGGATCGAAGCGATGACTATAGAAAAGATCAACATAATCGAGGTGCATCCGTTTCAATGACTGGTCGATACTGGCCATGAGGTATTTGCGTGAACCCCATTCTCCATAGGGCCCAGGCCACATATCATAGCCTGCCTTGGTGGAGATAAACAGTTCATCACGATAGGAACGGAAGGTATCATCCATTAATCTGCCCATGGTCTCCTCAGCACTGCCATATACAGGACCGTAGTTATTGGCAAGATCGAAGTGGGTGACACCATGATCGAAGGCGTAGCGTGTGATCTCACGACTTCTCTCATAGGAATCCACACTACCGAAGTTATGCCAGAAACCAAGACTCACTTGTGGGAGAAAGACACCGCTTCTGCCACAGCGGGTATAATGCATTCCATTTTCATAACGGGTAGGATCGGCTTGATAAGGGGGAAGGATCATGTTATTGATATTTATAAGGTAAGTAAAAAGTATTATTGGGGTGATGCTTCAGGATGATCTTTGTAGATGAGTTCCAGAAGGCGTTCTACCGCTTCTTCCTCGGGGATGTTTTTCAGAACACACTCCTTACTGCGATAGAGGGATATCTTTCCACGTGCCGCACCGACATAACCATAGTCGGCATCTGCCATCTCACCAGGACCATTCACGATACAGCCCATGATACCGATCTTCAGACCGACAAGATGTTGGGTGGCACACTTGATACGGGCAATGGTGTCTTGTAGATTATATAAGGTACGACCGCATCCAGGACAAGAGATGTATTCTGTCTTGGTGAATTTGATACGTGCAGCCTGAAGGATCGCATCGGCAAGGATGACGGCTTGTTCAGGATGGAGAAGCGGGGAATGGATTTCCAACTTTGTAGCCTGACGGTCGATCAACAGGGAACCGGCAGCCATGGCGGCCTTTAACTGCAGTGTTTCATAGTCGGGGGCATCGAGATAGAGATGTAAGGTATCGTCTTCGATATACATCCGTTCTCCATGACCCTCTTTCTGTATAGGCAGGGGGAGGATACCTTTTTCTACGAAGTCAACCAGTTGACGGGCAACGGGTATTTCCTTTTCCGGTTCCTCAGAGAGAGACACACGGATGGTATCACCGATTCCTTCCGTCAGCAGTGCTCCGATGCCCACGGCACTCTTGATTCGTCCGTCTTCTCCTTCCCCAGCTTCGGTAACACCCAGGTGCAATGGATAATGCATATCTTCCTGGTCCATAGCCTTCACCAACAGTCGTACCGACTGTACCATGACCACCGTATTCGAGGCTTTGATGCTGATGACCACATGGTTGAAGTGTTCTTTCCTGCAGATACGCAGAAACTCCAGACAACTCTCCACGATACCTTCAGGGGTGTCACCATAGCGGCTCATGATACGATCCGACAAGCTGCCGTGGTTCACACCGATACGAATGGCAGTATGATGCTCCTTACAGATATTCAGGAAGGGCACGAGCTGCCGTTCTATTTTCTTCAGTTCCTCTGCATACTCCTCGTCGGTGTATTCGAGATGCTTGAAGGTACGACCGGGATCCACATAGTTTCCCGGATTGATTCTCACCTTCTCACAATAGTGTGCAGCCACATCAGCCACTTTTGCGTTGAAATGAACATCTGCCACCAGGGGAGTATGATATCCTCTTTGTCGCAAAGCCTCACTGATATTTTTCATGTTCTCGGCCTCTCGAGTACCTTGGGTAGTGAGTCTGACAAGTTCTCCACCTGCCTCAATGATCCGGATAGCCTGTTCCACACAAGCCTCGGTATCCATGGTATTGGTGGTGGTCATCGACTGGATACGGATGGGATTGTCACCACCCATCTGGAGATTTCCTACCTGAACGACAGATGAGGGGCGCCGCTGATAAGTAGTTTTCATGGGAGCCATACTAATTGGTCTTATAGGTATATTTCACTTCTGACAGGTCTTTGTTGGCCTTTTCAATCTTTGCACCCAGTCCTTTCTTGTATTCTTCCATCTTCTGGGCAAGAACGGCATCGGCTAAGGACATCATCTCACAGGCTAAGATGGCAGCATTCATGGCACCGTTGATGGCCACTGTGGCTACAGGAATGCCCGGAGGCATCTGCAGGATACTGTACAGGGCATCCACACCGTCGAGGACACTGCCTTTGATAGGAACGCCAATGACGGGTAAGGTAGTACTGGCGGCAATCACTCCCGGTAAGGCGGCGGCCATACCGGCACCGGCAATAATCACCTGAATACCCCTTGCCTTTGCCGTCTTGGCAAATTGTTCCACGGCATCGGGTGTGCGGTGAGCAGAGAGTGCATTGACTTCGAACGGTACTTGCATATCGTCGAGGAATTTCATGGCTTTTTCCATGATAGGCAGATCACTTGTGCTGCCCATGATGATACTTACTTTTGGAGACATGCTGATATTATTTATATATTGAATACGGATTAAAAACGAAGTACAGTGAAGAAGGCAAGGACGAATCCTAAAAGAAATCCCGTCACTACTTGTGAAAGGGAGTGCTGACGGAGTATCATCCTACTGGTACCCAATACACCTGCCACCACAATGACGACACATAACCACCATACTGGGTTGAAGGAGAACATCCCTGAGAAGGCTATCAATGCTCCTGCCACACCACCGATGGCTGCTGTATGCGTACTGATCTTCCAGAACAGGTTGATCATGGCACATACCACCTGAATGGCAAGGGCTGCCACAATGATGCTGCTCATGAAATGCGGGATGTGCAACAGGTTCATGATATAGTAACACAGGAAATAACAGACGATGGAGATAATATAAGGAATCATACGGCGCTCCTTATAGCCAAGCTCCAGTAACGACCACCCCTGGTACTTGCGATAGAAATGGATGAGCCATGCCGGCAGAAGAACGGTGCACAGATATACAATGCCCAGTACCGATAGTTTATATCCCATGGGCAGTACACTCATATAACTGAAGATGAACAGGAATATGAGTCCGACAATAGCCAGATAGAACGGGTGGAAGATAGCACTCAGCACCCGTGCTGCGAAGATGATGTCTCTTTCTCTCAATTTCTCTTTAATTAGATTCTTTCCCTCAATTGTTCTTTCTGAACCGTGCAATGGGGATACCCAGCTGCTCACGGTATTTGGCCACGGTACGCCGTGCGATGGCATAACCTTGCTTCTTCATCTCTTGTGCTAACTGATCGTCATTCAGAGGTTTCTTCGGATCCTCTCCCTTTATCATCTCATGCAGTACTGCCTTCAGCTTCCGCGTTGACAGTTCCTCACCGCTCTCGGTCTTCACTCCTTCACTGAAGAAATGACGAAGACGGAAGATTCCCCAGCGTGTCTGCGCATATTTGGAGTTGCAGACACGTGACACCGTACTGATATCCAAGCCTGTACGTTCCGCGATATCTTTCAATACCATCGGCTTCAGGTCGTTTTCATCTCCTTCCAAGAAGAACGGACGTTGTAAGTCGATGATGGTTTTCATGGTGATATATAAAGTATGACGACGTTGTTTGACGGCATCAATATATCCTTTGGCACGTTCCACTTTCTCGCGGGCATAGAGTAGAGCCTGCTTGTCTTGCCGTGTCATACTTTGCTTATTATCTTGATACCCTTTCAGCAGGTTAGTGAAGGAGGGTGATACATATAAGTCAGGCACACGACCTTTGTTGATATAGAACGAGATGGTGCCGTCGTCGTTGGTGTCCACCACGAAGTCGGGCGTGATCTGCTGGAGGTTCCTCCCTTCGGTCTCACCCATTGAGGAGCCTGGTTTGGGGTTGAGTTTCAGAATCTCTGTCTGTACTTGATTCAAGACTTCCTCAGAGAGGTTCAGATGTTCATTGATACGACCCCATTGTTTGTTCATGAACTCCTTGAAGTAATGGGTGATCACCTCCTGCATCCATCGTCTGACAGGAGTGTCAGGACGCCGTTCGATCTGCAGTAACAGACATTCCTTCAACGAGCGGGCACCGATGCCTGCAGGGTCGAAGCCTTGTAAGAGGGTAAGGATCTCCTCCACTTCCTTTTCCGAGACATCCATGGAGTGGAAGATGGCCAGCTCGTCGGCAATGGTATCAAGGGGTTTCCGCAGTAGACCGTCATTGTCAAGAGAACCAATCAGATATTCCATGATATTCTGTTGGTGAGTCGTCAGCTCCGTCTCGCGCATCTGCTCTTTCAGCTGATCATAGAAAGAGCGCTGGTCACCATAGGTGATCTCCTCTAATTCCGCACTACTGGTATAATACTTATTCCATTCAGGTTCGGGCATTTCATCATCACCTCCCATATTCTGCAAGGCAGTATCCAGGGCATCGGCACGTTCCTCCCGTTCCAGACTCTCCTCGTACGACTCAGCGAGATCGCTCTCACTGCTCTCTGTCATCTCGGCATCTTCCGATGGGGTGGTCTCCAAGGCAGGATTATCATCAATCTCTGCCTGTACGCTTTGTTCAAGTTCAGCTAAAGGCATCTCCAACAGTCTTACTTGCAGCATCTGCTGTTGGGTAAGCCGTTGTTGCTGGATCAGTTTCTGATCCTGTGTCTGAACAAGTCTCTGCGCCATATCTTCTCCTATCTAAAATACTCTTTCATCTGTGCTGCCAAAGCGCACAGCTTCTCAGGACTATCGTTTCCGAATCGTTGCCACATTTTCTGGCAGGGCATCATCAAGGGACTGAGGATGATTTCCGAACGGTTCAGATAAGGATCACAGATCTGATAGATATCCATGATCTCCACGATCTCAGCGGGTTTCATCTTGATGAGTTTACCCAACTCCTGTATTTCCGGAGTCTCCACTACCATCGTATTGGGTGTCAGACGGAAATAGAGGTCGAGAATCATCAGTAACATCACGGGTTTGATCGTCTCGTCCTCTGGCAGTGATTTGAAGTCGAGTTCCCATGACTCCACCGTTTCCACCCCCTGGTAGAAAGCGTCGGCACTATTGAACCCTTTCATCTGACGGAGCATGCGAACTCCTTTGGCAAGTTTCTTCGGACTGTTTCCATATTTCTCCCAGAGCCGTTCCATACGCGGCGTGTCCAGCTGCCGTAACTTGAACATCTGCTCATAAAGGAATTGCGGCGGAATATGCAACTCCAGACCTAATTCCACCATGGGACGTGAATACAAGGGTTTCACACCTTCTGGTTTTTTCAGATACAGCTGCATCAATAGCAGCCAGTATTCATCCTGCCATAACGAATGCTTTGCCATACTTTTTTGTTTTGTGCAAAGATACAAAGAAGTGAGAGAAGTACAAAATAAAATATGAAAAAAAGAGCATCTCCTATGGGGAAATGCTCTCATAGAGGGGAAGTTTATTCCTCCGAGAAATCTTCCTTGCCTACACCGCAAAGAGGACAAACCCAGTCTTCTGGGAGATCTTCAAACGCTGTACCTGGCTCGATACCATTATCAGGATCGCCTACTTCCGGGTCATAGACATAACCGCATGTGTCACAAATGTACTTCTTCATAATGTTTTGATATTAGTGAATAATTAGATAGTTTTATTATAGGGTGGAATGATATGCCTGTCGGGAAAGAACGGCAGCCACATGGCTCACAATCTGTTCCGGTGGGATATTGTGCATACAAGCATAGTCGCCACGCATACATGTCTTGTTTCCGTAGATACTACAGGGCCTGCAGGATAAATCGATCTGTACGGCATCCTCAGGACGCTGGCCCCATCCCATGAATCCTCCAAAGGGATGGGTGGCACCCCATACGCTCACCACAGGTGTTCCCGTGAGCGATGCCAAGTGCATATTCCCGCTGTCCATCGAGATCATCACTTGCAGATGACTCATCAGAATCAGTTCCTGTCCAAGACCATTCAGCAGCTTTGAGGCATGCTGACATTGCGGATAACGAACACACCAGTCATCGAATACGGCCATCTCTTGTTTACCGCCACCGAAGAGGAACAGTTTACATTTGGGATAGCGTTCTGCCAGCTGACTGATCACCTGTTCCATCAGCTTGATGGGATAGATCTTCCCTTCGTGGGCGGCAAAAGGAGCAACACCGATCCAAGGCTCCTGACCCTCAAATGTCTGGAATACCTCTGGTAATACGGAAAGGTCGCCTCCTTCAGGAGGGAATATCGACTGGAAATCCAGCGTGACGGGATATCCTAATTGGGCAAATACATCGCAGTAGTTCTGAAACGAGGTAGGCTGCTGTTCGAGCACCTTGTTGTTCACCGCCGTCAGCTTTCGCTTTCCCTTTCTGTGCTTGTTGATATGGGCAGCATGGTAACGACCTAAGTTGAAACGGGCACGCAGGTAACTGGAACGTATGACATTATGCAGATCGGCTATAGCTGTGAATTTCTTTGCCGTGAGCCGGCGGTAGAGGGTATTCAGTCCCTTCACTCCATGGTATTCCTTCTTCACGTCAGCTTCCATGAAGCCAACGTTGGGGGCGATGTTCTCGAAAAACGGACGGGCAAACGCTTTGCTGAGCACCGTGATGCGCACATGAGGATACTGACGAGCCAGTGAATAGACCACAGGCACCGTCATGGCCACATCGCCTAAGGCGGAAAAACGGATAATCAAGATATGCTCGTGTTTCACTTCCTCACTCCTTGGGATTCCACGATAAATTTATTTCTTGCCATACAACACCGGATTGGTGGCCGGATCGTTGTACATCTTCATCTGCCGATACACCTTCATGTATTTGCGACCGGCAGCAATATCCTCTAACAACTGGTCGATAGCCGTACTCAAGTCAACCTGCTGCTCTAACAGCACGTTTAACTTGCCCTGGCACTTCTGACGATGCTCGGGAGTGGCATCGGCACGCTCTGCCTGTTCCCGCATGTGGTAGATCTTCAGGGCAAGAATACTTAGACGGTCAACAGCCCAGGCAGGACTCTCGGTGTTGATACGGGCATCGGGCAGCACATTGACATCGGAGTACTGCTGACGGAAATAACTGTCTATCTGCTCCACCAGATCGGTACGGTCTTGATTAGATCGGTCAATGCGCCGTTTCAGCTGCAAGGCATCAATCGGATCAATATGGGGATCACGGATGATATCCTCGAAATGCCATTGAACAGTATCTATCCAACACTTCAGATACAGACGGTTCTCAATGGAGTCGCGATCGTAGGGGTTGTTAATAGGTGTCTCGATATCATCTTTGATGTGATAGTCTCTGATGGCTTGATTGAAAATCTTGTTGCAATGTTCTGTGAAAGTCATGACTTATTTGTTTTACTTTTGCAAATATAGGGATTTATTTTCAATTACCAAACAATTTGTGAGATATTTTTATGTTTCCCCCTTTTTGCCTATATAACGGTAGTGTGAAGATAGCAAGGCTCACCAGCGGGTTTTATACGATGTGAACGTTACCAATGTGAAAAAAACCAAATATTTGACCAAAAAGTTGCACAATTTAGGGTGTTGTGTGCAGATTAAAGTGCTTTTTTCTTGAAAATATTTGCATACATGAATAAAAATTTGTTCCTTTGCACCCGAATTTTTAAAGTAGAAAGATTTTATTAACAACTTAAATTTTACAAT
>OCTX014514766.1_pt1 | contig 18355 bp, 17 predicted proteins | sample 1539691 | NCBI WGS metagenome assembly OCTX01 (sample SAMN02144231, study PRJEB22623) | gut metagenome | biome: sheep rumen | host: Ovis aries | place: New Zealand | reverse complement strand
AGCTCGCCTACCCGTAGCCTTTGGCTTTCCCTTCGGCCGCCGATTTTCAATTCAAAAACCAATAAAAACCAACACGGACAAGGAAAAACATGTTTTTATTTGTTTTGTAAGACTCCTTGTTTTTGTTGGTTTTTCTTTGTTTTTATTGGTTTTTGAAAAAGACGCGGAGCGTTCAACCTACTGTCTCTTTTGAGTATATTTCTCATGAGTCGGGGATTTTAAATCCCCTCCAACACGAGGGGGCTCCCGCTAACTTCCAGAAAGCGGAGCTTTCGAAACTTGAATTATTCTAATACGGTGTCTTTCCGCACACCCATTCATTTCCCAATGCCCAGATATTCGCAGAAGCGTTCGGGCTGATGGTTCATGACAAGCTGTTCGGGAAATTCGGTTTCCTGCAGCAGGGGCCACAGCCGCGAGTAGTCGGCAATCTGATAGGAGATGTGGGCGTCGCTGCCCAGTATGATGGGCACCTCGTAACGTTTGCACAGACGCAGAATCTCCAGATTGTTGGGTCGAGCCATGGTTTTGTTTCGCGCGGGCGAAAGGGTGTGGTTGTTGATTTCCAACAGCGTGTGGCATTCTTTTGCGGCCAGCACGATGGGCTCGAAGAGCAGTTCGGCGGAGCCGTCGCCCGGATGGCTGATGATGTGGACGTAGGGGTTGCGCACCACGTTGAGCATGGCCTGTGTGTTCTCCTCGCGGGTGCCTCCCCGCCAGCACTGTGCGTGAATGCCCGCAATGCGCACGTCCAGGTAGCGCATGTAGTCGGCCGGCATGTCGAGCGTCCCGTTGGTGTCGAGGATGTTCATTTCGCAGCCCATGAGCAGTCGCAGACTCCCGAATTGGCGCGGCACCACGTGGTTGTTGCGGAAGTAGAGCAGCGGGCAGGTGCCCTCGATGGCCGGGCCGTGCTCGGTAATGCCCAAAATTTGCAGATTTTTTTCGGTGGCAGCCTGGACCATTTCCTGCAAACTGCTGTAAGCGTGGCCCGAGGCCAGGGTGTGGGTGTGGACGTCGAGAAGTATTTCCATGAGGTGTGCGTTTTTTTGTTCAGGGTGCAAAGATAGTTTAAAAACGTTGAAATCTGTCGTTCTTGGCGATTATTTTTTTGCTCGCAGCCCTCATTGTTCATATATTTGTTGTATCTTTGCAGACGCTTACACGACGAAATCGTGGGCGTGGCAAAAAAAGGAAAGACATGAATTTGTCAAAACAAATCAAAGGTTCCATAGCAACAAGGACAGCTTTGCTGGTGCTCATGCTGGTGGCCATTGTGCTGTCAGTGACCGAGGTGTGGCAAATAGTGTATGTGCGCCGCATCGTCTCCAAAGAGATGCACCAGCAGGCCACTTCGTCGCTCGAGGGAGCCGTGAAGGTGATAGACAAGCATGTGTCCACCGTGGAGTCGTCGGTGGTTACGGCGGCTTCGTATGCCAACATGTTTGCACCCCACGAGATGCTTTCCTACACGCTGCTGGAGTCGCTCATCAAGGGCAATGAAGACATTGCCGCCGTGACGCTGCTCTACCGCAACAACTTCTTTCCCGACGAGGGGCGTTACTTCGCGCCCACCATCTCGCGCGACCCCGTGACGAAGAAGTTGAGCACCTACGACATCGGCGGCCCCGACTACCAATTCAACTATTTGGAAACCGACAGCAACTGGGTTTACAGCAACAAACTGGACGGCGGCTACTGGTGTCTGCCATTTGTCGATTCGATGAAGACCAACCGCACGTTCATCACCTACTCGGTGCCGCTGCACGACAAGGTGGGGAGCATCTATGCGGTGTTGTGCGCCGCGGTTGACCTGAACTGGATTCAGGATGTGGTGAAGAACTCCAAGCCCTATTCGTTCTCGTACGTCACATTGCTGAGCCGCGACGGAAAGTATCTCTGCCACCCCGATTCCAGCTACATTCTGACGAAGTATGCTCTCGACATTGCCCGCGAGACAAACAACGACAAAGAGTTTCGGCTGATGAAGCGCATGCTCGACGGCGAGTCGGGCAACATGGCCTTGGACGCCAAATCCACCCCGCTGCCCGACAGCATGGATCTGGAGGGCGACTTCGTGGTTTACTACGCCCCCATCGACAGGGTGAAATGGGCTATCGCCTTCACCATTCCGAAGGACAAGATTCTTGAAGAGCCCAACATCCTGATGAAAAACATGATTCTGCTGCTGTTGCTGCTCTTGGGCATCATCTCGAGCATCATCTACGTCGTCATCAAGTCGCAGCTGAACCCAATGAGGGCTCTGGCCGAATCGACGCGCGACATCGCCCAGGGAAACTTCAACGTGAAGTTGCCCGCCATCAAGACCAACGACGAGATACGCCATTTCCGCGACGTGATAGAGGACATGCAGACCTCGCTGGGCACGTACGTCGAAAAGTTGCGCGCCACAACGGCCAGCAAAGCCAGCATGGAGAGCGAACTGAAGGTGGCCAGCAACATACAGAAGTCAATGCTGCCCAAGGTGTTCCCGCCCTTTCCCGAGCGCAACGACTTGGACATCTTCGGACTGCTGAAACCGGCCAAAAGGGTGGGAGGCGACCTGTACGACTTCTATCTGCGCGACGAGAAGCTGGTGTTCTGCATCGGGGATGTGAGCGGCAAGGGGGTGCCCGCCGCGCTGGTGATGGCCGTAACCCGTTCGCTCTTCCGCACACTCTCGACCCGCGAGAGCAACCCTGCGCGCATTGTCATGGGCATCAACGAAGCCATGTGCAACCAAAACTCGTCCAACATGTTTACCACGCTCTTCGTGGGAGTGCTCGACCTGCCCACCGGGCGGCTGCACTACTGCAACGCCGGCCACAACCCGCCGCTGCTGATTGGGCGTGAGGCCCAGCTGCTGCCCGTGGAGTCGAATGTGCCCGTGGGAACCGTGTCGCAGTGGAAGTACTCGTTGCAGAACGTCGAGATCACTCCGGGCACGGCCATCTTCCTCTATACCGACGGACTGCCCGAAGCCGAGGACAAAGACAACAACCAGCTGGGCGATGAACGGATGATGGAGAAGGCACAGGAGGCCGCCATCCAAATGGGCCATTCAGCCGACGGCCAGGGTGGACATGCAGAAATGCTGGTCAATGTGTTTGCCGACGCTGTCAGGGAGTTTGTGGGCAACGCCACCCCAAGCGACGACCTGACGTTGCTGGCCATCGAATACACCAAGAAGACAAAGGAAACACTCATGCAGCGCAGCATCACACTGCCCAACGACGTGCAGACACTGCCACAGCTGAACGCCTTCGTTGACGAAATCAGCGAGACGCTGCAGCTGGATGCCTCCACCAACATGCAACTCAACCTGGCCATCGAGGAGGCCGTGGTCAACGTCATGAAGTATGCCTATCCGCAAGGCATGACCGGCGAAGTGGACATCGAGGCTCAGGCCGACGACACGAAGTTGATCATCATCATCAGAGACGAAGGGGCGCCATTCGACCCGACGACCATGGGCGATGCCGACGTGACGCTCTCGGCCGAAGACAGACCCATTGGCGGACTTGGCATTTTCATCGTCAGACAGTACATGGACTCCATCAACTATGAGCGGGTGGACAACACCAACGTGCTGACACTGCGCAAGAATCTGGGAAGCCTGCCCAAAGCATGACCGAAAGAACAGAGCATGACCGAAAGAACAGAGCATGACCGAGAGAAACCATCTCGGTGAAGATGAAGATAAAAGAAAACAACCAATAAAAAAACCAAATGTTATGAATACTACAATTAAAGAAGAGAATGGCAACTTGATTGCAGTCTTCGAGGGCAGGCTCGACACCGCCGCCGCCTCGCAGACCGAAAAGGATGTGAAGCCGCTTGTGGAGAGCAACGGAATGGACATCGTTCTGGACTGCACCCAGCTGAGTTACATCTCGTCGAGTGGGTTGCGCATCTTCCTGGGCATTCTGAAAGCTGCAAAGCCGCGCGGCAGCCATGTCTATATCACGGGCTTGAGCCAGGATTTGAAGAACGTGTTCGCAATGACAGGCTTCTCCAATCTGTTTGAGTTCAAATAAATGGACTTCACCCTCGACACGCACGCCGAAGAGTTGTTGGTGCAGTATTATGAGCAGATACCGAGGCTCGTAAAACTGCAAGAAACGGCCTATACCCTGTTGGACCAAATCATCCGTCAGCAAGGCATCTACATCACCGCCATTGAGCGCAGACTGAAGTCAGTAGAGTCGCTCAAGGGAAAACTTGAGCTCAAGGGTGGCAAGTATGCTCGTTTGGAGGACATTACCGACTTGGTGGGGCTGCGAGTCATCACGTTCTACACCCACGACGTTGACAAGGTGGCCGCCTTGGTGAACCGTATCTTCGAGGTGGATTGGCAGAACTCCGTCGATAAGCGCAAGTTGCACCAACTGAACAGTTTCGGTTACAACTCGCTACACTATGTCTGCCGGTTGCCCAAGTCGAAAGTCGATGACCCGCGCATGGCCGACATTCCCTTCGAACTGCAAATGCGCACTGCCTTGCAGCATGCCTGGTCAACCATTGAGCACGACATTGGCTACAAATTCGACATCCAGATACCGCGCGAATACATGCGCCAGTTCAACAGACTGGCCGGTATGCTCGAATTGGTTGACGACGAATTCAGCCGTCTGCGCAATGCAGTGGCCGACTATCGGCGGAGAGTGCAGGGTTTTGTCAAGTCGGCAAAGTTCAACGAGGTGCCATTCTCGTTGAGCACCTATCGCAGTTTTCTCGAACTGAAACCCCTCGAACGGCTCAACCTGCGCATTGCGGCCATCAACCAGGCTGAGCTCTTTCCCGCGTCGTTGCTGCCATTCTTTCCACTGCTCGAAAAGTTCGGCATGAACAGTCTGGGCGACGTGCAGCGGTTCATCAGCGACAATTCCGATGATGCCTTCAAACTGGCCACGCTTCAGCTGGCCGTCACCGACCTCGACATCCTCTCGGAAGCCATCGGCATGCAGAATCTCTGTTTCGTCCATGTGATGAAGCAAGGATGGGGCGTTGAAGGCGTGAAGCTGGTTTTCGACACATTGGCTCCCTACGAACCGAGCAACCTGCATTTGGCCGAACGGTTGGTGAAACAGGCTGCCGTGCTGCCATTTGCCCAACAGTCAAACTCACAAACAACGCTTGCAGAACATGAGCAACCAAACCATTGATTCCAGCTTGCTCGACCGCGCCATCATGTTTGCCGTCAGAGCACATGCCAACACCGAGCGCAAGGGAAAGGGATATCCCTACATTGTGCATCCGATGGAGGCCGTGGCCATCGTGGCCACCATGAGCAACGACCAGGAACTGCTGGCCGCTGCCGCTCTTCACGACACACTCGAAGACACCGACACCACCGTGGAGCAGCTTCGCCAGGAGTTCGGACAGCGGGTGGCCCAGTTGGTGGAAGCCGAGACCGACCATCATCTTTCAGGCGACAAAACGCAGACATGGCACCAACGCAAACAGGAAAGCATCGACCGACTGGCAGCTGCATCCAAGGACGAACTGATGGTGGCGCTGGGCGACAAACTCTCCAACATGCGAGGCATTGCCAACGACTATGCCGCCTTGGGCGACGAAGTGTGGCAGCGCTTCCACGTGAAGCAAAGGGACGACCACGCCTGGCGGTTTCGCCAGTTGGTAAAGGTGTTTGCTCCTCTTGCCGACACCCCTGCTTATCGGGAGTTCGCACAGCTGGTGGACAGTGTGTTCGGGCGTACCGAGGGGGAAGAGAATCAAAGCTGAAGACATCCATGTAACATGTTATTATTGATGGATCACAGTATTATTATTGATGGATCACAGTTTTCTGGAAAAAGAATAGTAAGATGAGACACTTGGTAAGTTTGTTTCTCCTGTCGTTGAGCCTGTTGCTGGGCACAAGGAGTGGAACAGATTCGATGCCGGTCATGGCGGCCAGCACAGTCGATTCTGCTGAACGGACTGTTTGCCTGACGGTTGACGACGAAAAGAATCATGACCAACGCGACAGACTTACCGACGCTCGTGCTTGCGAAGAAGAAACCTCGAAGGCTGTCCTGACCGACGGGCAGGCTGCCCACCGAATAGCCAGTTCGCGTCCGCAACGCCTTCTTCCCGTCTATCCGGTAAAACCCAACCGCGTTTCGGCGCGGTTGCTGATGCAGTTAACCCATTGTAGAACCTTCCAATCATCGCCTTTCGATGGGAGGGGGCGCACCGAAAGCGCACCCTTCCAGTCGGCCGCCTCTTGTGCCTACTATGTGTTTGCACTGAGGCGAATTCTTTGTTAGGGTTGTCGTTTGTTTTTGTTTCGGCGGTTCTTTCGCAAAGAGCTGTCCGGCATTCATTCACATTTTTATTCAAAAGACATTTCATAAAAACAAACAAAACCCCAAAAACAAAAAAATGGCAAGTTTTAACAATTTGGAGATGGCTCAGGCCCTCTCCCACGATAGTCGTGTCACCATAAATAAAGGATTCCTTGGTTTTGGTGCCAAGGTGGTTTATCAACCCACACAGTCGCCCATCCACGTGATGCTCAGAGAATACAACGCCGACAACGGCGCACGTATGGAGAATCTCATCAATGCACCGGCAGACCGCTTGGAGGCAGAGGTGGAAAAAGGAAAGGACATCCAGGACGCCCAAATAGGCAGCATGCACTTGGAAGCGTGCATCAGCCGCGACAGACAGTTCGTGGCTCTGCAGATGTTCCATTTTGTCGATTTCAAGTACAAGCCCGTCACCCCGCTCCGCATTTTTGAGGGACACGAGGCACAGCTTGTCAGTAGTTTGTTCTAATCTCGGGAACGTGCCCTGAAGGGCCTTTCTTTCCCGCTTTTATACGAGCAAACACCCTTCCTCATGGTGCAGAACAGTCGGTCTGCACTCAGGAGGAAGGGTGTTTTCATGGGTCTTTGGCCCATCAGAACGTAAAAACTTTGGCGGGAGGAGAGATTTTTCAGGAAAAAAAGTTATCTTTGCATTATTGTTTACAACAAACTGCACAATTACAAAAACAACATCAAACTGATCTCAGAAATGAAACACATTGTTCTCCTCCTCACAGCCTTTATAGCTGCAACGTTCCCAACTTTGGCACAAACCCAATCGTGGACAGCCGACAACGGCAACGGAACCTTCACCAACCCGCTGTTTTACGATGAGTTTTCCGACCCTGACATCCTGCGCGTAGGCGACGATTATTATCTGGCCGGGACTACCATGCACACCGTTCCGGGGCTTGTCATCCTGCATTCGAAGGATTTGGTCAACTGGGAAAACGTCAGTTATTGTTTCGACCGATTCGACTTCAAGGACGATGCCTTCGCGCTGCGCAACCACAAGGAAATCTACGGCCAGGGCATCTGGGCTCCCTGCATACGCTATGCCAACGGGCAGTTTTATGTCTATTCGAACGTCAACGGGAAGGGACTGCAGTGTTACACCAGCAAGGATATTCACGGCCCCTGGAAGCATCACAACATGAAAGGGCGCATCTACGACCTGAGTGTGCTTTTCGACGACGACGGCAAGATTTACGCCATTCATGGATACGGCGAGGTGAAATGCACCGAGTTGAAGGCCGACATGAGTGGTCCCAAGGAGGAGACTGAGCGAGTCATCATTCCTGAAGGCAACGCCGTTGGCGAAGGTCACCACATGTACAAGATAAATGGCATGTACTACCTCATCTCCACCGACTACCGCCCCAACGGACGAACGCTTTGCTCGCGCTCAAAGAGCATTTGGGGACCCTACGAGACCATCACCATCACGGCAGACGAGACTTTCGGCTACCATGCTGCCTCGCTGACCCAGGTGCCCGAAGGCGAACAGTATCGCATCGGCCACGACGGAACGAAGTTTGGCATTCCCGAAGTGGACAAGGATGCAACGGCCTGCGCCAACATCCATCAGGGCGGCATTGTGGAGGATCAGAGCGGACAGTGGTGGGCGTTGTTGATGATGGACTTCCATTCCATCGGCCGCACCGTCACGCTGGCCCCCATCACGTGGAAGGACGGTTGGCCCATGCTGGGACTTGAGGGCAATTTGGGGCGCGCACCACGCACGTGGTTCAAGCCCAACATCGAGGCCGGCGGGGTGAAGCCCCATGCGCCCTACGAGCGCAACGAAGATTTCAACGGAAAGACGTTGGGAAGGGTGTGGCAGTGGAACCACAATCCTGACGATTCGAAGTGGAGTCTGACCGGAGGCCGTCTGCGGCTGAAAACCATGCCTGCCGAACAGTTGATGTGGGCCCGCAACACGTTGACCCAGCGCGCCATCGGCCCCACCAGCATCACCACCGTCGAGCTCTATACCAAGGGCATGAAAGACGGCGACGTAGCGGGTTTGGGCAACATCAATGTGCCCTGCTCGTGGATAGGAATTGTGAAAGAAGGAAAGAAAACCACCCTCCGTTGTTTCGAACAAGCCGTCAACGATACGCTCAATCTGCCTGTCTCTCTCGATTTGACGGGTGATAAGATATGGCTCCGCATGGTGGGCGACTTCGACCACGATAAGGCCACCTATTATTTCTCATACGACGGAGAGCAGTTTCAGCCACTGGGACGAGAAATGAAGCTTTCCTATCAGCTCATCACCTTCCAGGGGTCGCGCCACGCGCTCTTTGCCTTCAACAAGAACGGCAAACAGGGCGGCTATGCCGAGTTCGACAACTTCACGGTTGAAGAGCCGCAGGCCGACCGCAGCCAGAACATTCCCTTCGGCAAGACCTTCAGGATTGTCAATCTGGCCACAGGCAAACCCATGGTGGCCTTGGAGCATGGCCTGATGTACGATACGGATGCCGCCGACCGCTCGCTGCAAACCCAATTCCGCCTGATTGATCGCGGAAAGGGGCGTGTGCTGCTGCAGTGTGCCGACGGCCGCTACGTGTTCGTTTCGGGCTACGGGCTTGCGGGCGACGTTCGTCTGACCAACGACGAGTCGTTGGCCGAGGAGTTCCTGTGGCAGGACTATCTCAACGGCGAGTTCATGCTCATGTCAACGCGCACACACCGCTATGTAGGCAAGAGCCCCACGACAGGAAGTCCTTACTCAATGGATTTCACAGGAGCTGACCCTGCCCGTCGGAACGGAGCTGTGTTTCGCTGGGAGCAGTAGGCGGGAAAAGACCGTATAGGTTGGCGTCTATCATGTCGGTGACAATTTGGAAGTCGTGGGGATTGCTCTCGAATTTCACATTGTCACCGTCAACGATGATGAGGTTGCCCTTATAGCCGCCAATCCATTCTTCGTAGCGTTTGTTGAGACCTTCCAGATAGTCCAGGCGGATGGTCTGCTCGTATTCGCGGCCGCGTTTCTGTATCTGAGCCACGATGTTGGGTATGGACGAGCGGATGTAGATGAGCAAGTCGGGCATCTTCACGAGCGACATCATCAGGTTGAACAAGTCGGTGTAGTTGTCGAAGTCGCGGTCGCTCATCTTTCCCTGCCCATGAAGGTTGGGCGCAAAGATGCATGCGTCTTCGAAGATGGTGCGGTCCTGGATGATGTACTCCTTGCTGCGCGAAATCTCTACAACCTCCTTGAATCGCTTGTTGAGGAAATAGATTTGCAGATTGAACGACCACCGCTCCATGTCCTCGTAGAAGTCGGCGAGGTAAGGGTTGTTATCTACCGGCTCGAACCTGGGCGTCCAGCCATATCTTTTGGCAAGCATCTTGGTCAGTGTGGTCTTGCCGCATCCGATGTTTCCTGCTACTGCTATGTGCATATTTGTTTATTGTGTTTAGTCTTTAATTTGCTTTTTTCTTCTCACTGCTGGTCGGCAAAGAGGCCGAAGAGTTGGGCGTCTATTCTGTCCACGATGCCAGCAAAGTCTTTCTGGTTGTTCAGAAAGTCTATTTTGTCAACCTCAACCACGAGCACCCGCCCTTTGTACTTGTTGAAGATGAAGTCTTCGTAGCGCTGGTTGAGGTTTTCAAGGTATTCCAGTTTGATGCTCTGTTCGTAGTCGCGTCCGCGTTTCTGGATGTTGCCCACCAGGTGCGACAGACTGGCTCGCAGATAAATCATCAGGTCGGGCAGTCTGACCACCTGCATCATCTGTTCGAACAGCTCCATATAGGTGTTGAAGTCGCGGTCGCTCATGTTGCCCATTGCTTTGTTGGTTGCGGCAAACACATAGACTCCTTCGAAGATGGAACGGTCCTGTACGATGGTCTCCTTGGCGTGTGAAATCTCGATGAGGTCGCGGAAGCGTTGTTTCAGAAAATAGACTTCCAAGTTGAACGACCACCGGGCTATGTCCTTGTAGTAGTCGTCCAGATAAGGATTGAAATCGACGGCCTCGAACTGTGGTTTCCATCCGTAGTGCTTTACGAGCAGGTTGGTGAGTGTGGTTTTTCCGCTGCCGATGTTTCCGGCTATGGCTATGTGCATGTTTCTTCTTCAGATTTTGTTTTGTTCTTGTTTTCCTTGGTGGGGCATTTCAGCGATATTTTGCAAAGTTACAAATTTTCGTTGAATAACGAGGGCTGTCGGAAGTGAAAAATGGATTGTTTTTTGACATTTGTCATGAGAATGCAATTTGTTGATAAATTCGGTTGCCAAAATCTTTGAATATAGGTGGGAATTTATTAACTTTGCAGCAGTTTTTTTCATAACACAGGTATATATAAAATAGGTATGGGTGGCTTTTTTGGAACCATTTCCGTAAAAAACTGCGTGAACGACTTGTTCTATGGCACCGATTACAACTCGCATCTCGGTACTAAGCGTGCAGGCCTCGTCACGTTTGACAAAGAACGCGGTTTTTGCCGTTCTATCCACAGTTTGGAACGCAATTACTTCCGTTCAAGGTTTGAAGATGAACTGGATAACTTCTTTGGCTGTCAAGGCCTGGGTGTCATCAGCGACACCGACCCACAGCCCATCATTGTCAATTCTCACTTGGGTCGTTACGCTGTCGTAACGGTTGCAAAAATCAACAATCTTCCTCAAATCGCTGAAGACCTGATGAATCAGCGCATGCACTTCAGCGAGATGTCGGCCAACAAAATCAATCAGACCGAACTGGTGGCTCTGCTCATCAACATGGGCAACTCGTTTGTCGAAGGCATCAATCTGGTCTATAAGAAGATTGAGGGCTCGTGCTCGATGCTGATTCTCACCGAGGACGGCATCATCGCCGCGCGCGACTTCCTTGGGCGAACCCCCATTGTGGTGGGCAAGAAGGAAGGTGCCTACGCCGTGACCAGTGAGACCACCAGTTTTCCCAATCTGGACTACAAGGTGGTGCGCGACCTCGGACCGGGCGAAATCGTTCGGCTTTATGCCGACCGTATGGATGTGTTGCAGCAGCCCTTCAAGCGCAAGCAGATTTGCTCGTTCCTGTGGGTATATTATGGCTTCCCCTCGAGCGACTACGAGGGCATCAATGTCGAGGCCGTGCGCGAAGCCAACGGAAAAGCCATGGGTGAGCAGGACGACACCGATGTGGACTGTGTCTGCGGCATTCCCGATTCGGGCGTGGGCATGGCGCTCGGCTATGCCGAAGGCCACAAGGTGCCCTACAAGCGGGCCGTGCTGAAATACACGCCCACCTGGCCCCGCAGCTTCACTCCCGGCAACCAAAGCCGCCGCAGCCTGGTGGCAAAGATGAAGCTCATACCCAACAGTGCCATCCTGAAAGGCCAGCGGGTGGCTTTCTGCGACGACTCCATCGTGCGTGGCACTCAACTGCGCGACAATGTGCGCACGTTCTTCGAGTATGGAGCCAAGGAGGTTCACTGCCGCATTTCCTGTCCGCCGCTGGTCTATGGTTGTCCCTACATCGGGTTCACTTCGTCCAAGAGCGACCTGGAACTCATCACTCGCCAGATTATCAAGGACTTTGAGGGAGACGACCACATCAACCTCGACAAATACGCCACCACCGATTCGCCCCAATACACGCGCATGGTGAACGAGATAGCCCGTCGTCTGGGGCTGACCACCCTGAAATTTGCCAAGCTCGAATCGCTTGTCGATTCCATCGGTTTGCCCAAGTGCGACGTGTGTACCCACTGTTTCGATGGCTCAAGCTACTGCCACGAACAGGATGGGCAAGAGTGGTTCTGAGGAATCATGGGAGTGTGGCAGTAAGGAGGATAAATGGATATTCAAAGCCTAAAAAACAATAACATCAAAATGGGAAAAATAGTAATCAACTCATACGATGAGTTTGCAGCCCACTTGGGCGAAGAACTCGGTTGCTCCGACTGGTTGGAAGTCAGCCAGGAGCGTATCAATCTGTTTGCCGATGCCACGCTCGACCACCAGTGGATACACGTCGATACGGAGCGCGCCGCAAAGGAGAGCCCTTATAAGAGTACCATAGCCCACGGCTATCTGACGCTTTCGCTCTTGCCCTACATGTGGAATCAGATCATCCAGGTGAACAACATCAAGATGCTGGTGAACTACGGCATGGACAAGATGCGTTTCGGACAGCCCGTCATCACGGGCAGTCGTGTGCGGCTGGTCACTAAGTTGCACAACATTCAGAACCTGCGCGGCATCTGCAAGGCGGAGATTTCTTTCACAATAGAAATCGAAGGCCAGCGCAAGCCCGCACTCGAGGGCATCGCCTCATTCCTCTACTATTTCATTTGAGCGGGGGGGGCGCATCTTAGGCACCGTTTGCCAGACACATCAAACAAAACGAGGAACTAGCCTGACTGGGCATAGTTCCTCGTTTTGCTTTTCTTGCAGATAGGTCATTCTTCGGCTCATCCTTCTTCTTCCTTCTCTTTCTCCTTGCCGTAGGTGTCCTGTTTCAGCTCTTCCACAAACTGGCTGATACGGGCAAGTTCGCGCGGAATGCGTATGTTTTGCGGACAATGGGGCTGGCACTGGCCGCATTGGATGCAGTGGTCGGCCTGTCGGAGACGGGGCACGGTGCGGTCGAGTCCGATGAGGTAGTTGCGTCGCAGCCGTCGGTAGTCGGGGTCTTGCGCATCTTGTGGCAGCAACCCCTCGTTCTTGCACTTGTTGTAGTGAACGAAGATGGCCGGTATGTCGATGCCGTAGGGACACGGCATGCAGTATTTGCAGTCGTTGCAGGGAATGTTTTGCAGCCCCACCAATTTGCGTGCGATGTCTTCATGGAGAAACTTCTGCTCGTCGGCCGTGAGCGGTTGCAGGGGGCAGTAGGAGAGCAGATTGTCCTTGAGGTGTTCCATGAAGGTCATTCCGCTCAGCACGGTGAGTACGCCCTCGGGCGTTCCGGCATATCGGAAAGCCCACGACGCAACGCTTTTCTGCGGGTCGCGCTGCTTGAGCTCGCGCATGAGGAACTGGGGAAGGTTGGCCAACCGCCCGCCGAGCAGCGGCTCCATGATGACGGCAGGAATGCCCCTCTTCTGCAGCTCGGCGTATAGGTAGCTGGCGTCGGTGTTGTCGTTGTTGATTTCGTTGGCGAAGTTCCAGTCAAGATAGTTGAGCTCAATCTGCACGAAGTCCCACTGATACTTGTCGTTCATGGAGAGCAGGTAGTTGAACACGTTGACATCGCCGTGATAGGAGAACCCGAGGTTGCGGATGCGCCCGGCCTTGCGCTCCTCTACAAGATAGTCGAGCATGCCGTTGTCCACATATCGGGCGTTGAAGGCCTCCATGCCTCCTCCTCCGATGCTGTGGAGCAGATAGTAGTCAATGTAATCCACTTGCAGCTCCTTCATCGAGTTGTGGTACATCTCGATGGATGCTTCGCGCGTTTGCGTTTCGGGGCTGAAGTTGGACAGTTTGGTGGCCACAAAGTATTTGTTGCGCGGGTGGCGGTGCAGGGCTGTGCCCGTGCAGCGTTCGGAGAGTCCGCGGCAGTAGGCGGGCGACGTGTCGAAGTAGTTCACGCCGTGCTCAATGGCGTAGTCCACCTGTCGGTTGATCATTTCCTGGTCGAAGTCTTCCTTGCCTTCAATCTGTGGCAGACGCATCATGCCGTACCCCAGGAGCGACACTTTCTCCTTGGTCTTGGGGTTGGTGCGGAAGGTCATCTTGCCAACGGGTGGCTCCACCTGTTTCTTGTATTCGTCTTTGATTTCTTCCTCGGCCTTGCTTTTGCAGCCTGTCAAGGCCAAGGTGGTGGTGGCTGCGCCTGCTCCGAAGAGTTTCAGAAACCGGCGGCGCGATATGTTTTTGTCTTTCATTGTTGTTTTTCTTCTTTACGTTGATGTTTATACCTCCTTGTGTAGTTCGTGGCCTTCCACGTAGATGGCCGAGAACGGACGTGCCGGGCAGAGATTCTCGCAGGCACCACAGCCGATGCAGCGGCTCTCGTTGACCGCGGGGATGTAGGCCGACTCTTCGTCGTTGGGGTCGGAGGGTATCATTTCGATGGCTCCCACGGGGCAGTGGCGGGCGCAGTTGCCACACTCCACTCCGTCGGTCAGCGGAACGCAATTCTTCTTTATCCACACGGCGTGGCCAATTTGGGTGGACGCCTTCACCTCCTTGGTGATGGGCTTGATGGCTCTCGTTGGGCATACGTCGGCACAGCGCGTACACTCGGGGCGGCAGTAGCCCAGTTCGTAGGACATGACGGGCTGCATAAAGCTGCTGAGGCTGTTGGAAGGCCGCAACACCTGATTGGGACATTCCGACACGCACAACTGACAAGCTGTGCAGTGCTGGGCCATGTTTCGTGCGCTCATGGAGCCCGGCGGCGTGATGGGCGTCTGGCGTTCGGGCGCCACTTTCTCCTGAATGACGGCCAGCCCGCCATCCACTTTCTTCTTGTCCTGTGCCATGGCTGCCGTGGTTGCCATGGCAGCACTCAGCAGGAAGGCGCGCTTTCCGCCATCCACGCTGGCATTTCCTGCGTTTCCGGAGATACCGGATTCTCCGGATTTTCCGGAATCTCCGGGCTTTCCGGTTTTTCCGGAATTTCCGGGCTCACTGCCTTTTGTGCTGAAGCTTCCTGGAGCATAGCTTAGTGCGCCGAAATGGCATTTGTCTATGCAGTTGCCGCACACCACGCAGCGGCTGTAATCCACCGTGTGGGTCTTGTAGTCTATGCAGGCGGCCTTGCAGTTCTTTGAGCAGAGCGAGCAGTTGCGACACTTGTCGGCATCGAATCGTATCTTGAACCACGAGAAACGTGCGAAGAAACTCAGTGCCGTTCCTACGGGACAGATGGTGTTGCAGTAGGTGCGCCCGTTGCGCCAGGCCAAGGCACTGACCACCAGCAGCGTGACGGCGGCTACGGCGAGCACCACGCCAGCCGCGGGCACCAGCACTTCGGTGTGATAGAAAGCGTAGCTGTCAGCGCGCTCGGCCAACTCGGCCAGCACGTTGTTGCCAAATTTCCAGATGGGCTGGAAAATCATGGTGGCAATGCGCCCGTAGGCAGAGTAGGGGGCCAGCAGCTGTACCACCGAGCCTATGCCCGCCACGAGGGCCACCACCATGATGCCCAGCATCGGGTAGCGCAGCCAGGAAACGGCTTTCGAATAGGTGTACTTATTCTTCTTGCGGCGCAAACGTGCCACCACATCCTGGAAAACGCCCAGCGGACAGATGACCGAACAATAGATGCGTCCGAACACCAGCGTGAGCAGCAGCAAAGCGATGATGACCAGCGCGTTGAGAGCAAGGACTGCTGGCAGGAACTGAATCTTCGCCATCCATCCCAGCCAGTGGTGGAGCGTTCCCGTGAAGTCGAGGAACAGCAGGGTGATGCCGACGAAGAAGATGGTTGCCAAGGCAATTCTGATTTTTCTTAGCATAATGTTTTTTTGTATTGATTTTTAGTTCTTATTTATTTGTTTCTTAGTTTTCTTCTTGTTTGCCCTCACGGTTGGTCAGCGCAACGATGGCGATGCTCGCCTCGTAGAGCAGCCAGATGGGCAGGGCGACGATGAAGAGGGTCAGTGCGTCGGTGGTGGGTGTTATGACGGCCGCCACAATGAGTATGACCACCAAGGCGTGGCGGCGGGTCTGCCGCATGAAGCTGGCCTTGAGAATGCCCATGACGGCCATGAGCCAGCACACAACGGGCAATTCGAACACCACTCCCATGATGAAGCTCATGCCGATGAGCGTGTCCATGTAGGACTGCAGCGTGAGCATGTTCTCCACGTCGGCGCTCACTTGGTAGGTGCCAAGGAAGCGCACCGTGAGCGGGAAAATGAGAAAGTAGTTGAGCAGCGTCCCCACGACGAACATCAGGTAGGCCGAGCCAACAACGCGCGTGGCATAGCGGCGTTCGTTGGCGTAGAGGGCGGGCGAGACAAAGCGGAACAGTTCGTAGAGCACGTAGGGCGATGCCAGCAGAAGTCCGGCGTAGAGGGCTGTCTTCATGTGGATCATGAACTGTTCGGTGAGTCCGGTGTTCATCAGGTGGATGCTGAAGGGTTCAACGCCCAGCAGCCTGTAGCTGACAAAATCGCTGCTGCGCGGCGCCAGCACTATGGCGAACAACTCGTCCTTGAAGCAGAAAGCCGCCATTCCCAGCACCACCGACACCACCGCCATGCGCATGATGCAGTGGCGCAGTTCGTCCAGATGGTCCCAAAAGGTGGCTGTGGCACCGCTCTGAGCTTCGTCTTTCATTGGGCTTCAGGCTTGTCGTCCTTGGAAGGTTTGCTGTCCAGTTCCTTGGTGTCGTTGATTTCGTTGATTTCGTTCATGCCTTCCTTGAAGCTCTTGACGCCCTTGCCCAGGCCTTTCATCAGTTCGGGAATCTTCGACCCGCCGAACAGCAGCAGCACAATCAGCGCAATGACAATGATTTCCTGTGTGCCGATGCCTAAAAACAATGTATAGTCCATTCTTCTGTATTTTCTTTTTTTTGAGGTTCCTGTTTTTCGTTCATTCGTTTTCTTCAGGGTCGGCGGCAATGCCCTTCTCCTTGTTGCGCTCGTTCATCTGGTGCAGAAAAAAGTTCATGGCCTCGAGCCCGAGCAACACCAGCAGCGTGGCCACCGAGGCCAGCGCATACATGCCCGAACCGCAGGTGAGGCCGATGGCCGCTGTCACCCATACGCCGGCAGCCGTGGTGAGTCCCTTGACGGCGTGTTTCTGTATCATGATGGTGCCCGCACCAATGAAACCAATGCCCGACACCACCTGGGCTGCCACGCGCGACGGGTCGAGGCGCACGGTGCCTACTTGCAGCACTTCGTTGAAGCCGTACATCGACACTATCATGAAGAGCGCACTGCCCAGCGCCACCAGGAAATGAGTGCGAAACCCTGCCTCCTTAGAGCGGTACTCGCGTTCCAGTCCGATGGCACCGCCCAGCAGGGCGGCAACAAAAATCCTGAGAATGAAGTCCAATGTCATGTCTTGCGTTTTTGTTCGCTACAAATTTACGAATTAGTTTTTTATTTCCGTCTGCTTTTGTTGTATTTTTCTAGCCGAAGGTCGTTTTTTTTGCGTTTTTTTTGCGTTATTGTCATTGGTTTCGCGTTTTTTGTTGTATTTTTGCAACGATTATATGCACAAAAGTTAAACGACCCTATTTCAAGAAACAATAATCCCCAACAAACAGACACACAGACATGAAAAAAATGATTATGGCCGCCATGGCAATGGTGATGGCCACAAGTTGCATGACGGCGCAGGAAGTGCGCACACTGCCACTGCCCACCACGGGCGAAGTGAAAATGACGCTCATGGACGCGCTCAAGCAGCGCAGCTCGGAGCGCGAATACGACAGCTCGCGCATGGTGGACGACCAGACGCTGGCCAACCTTCTCTGGGCCGCCTGCGGCATCAGCCGTCCCGAGAGCGGCAAGATTACGGCCGCCTCGGCCATCAACGCCCAGGACATCCATGTGTACGTATGCACGGCGCAGGGGGCATGGCTCTTCCAGCCCAAGGACAACAGCCTGCTGAAGATTACCGACCAGGATTTGCGCAAGGCCGTTGCCGGGCGTCAGGACTTTGCCGCCACGGCACCCGTATCGCTGGTGTTGGTGAGCGACCTGAGCATGTTTGGTGGACGCGGCAGTGGCGAGACATTCGGTTGCATGGATGCCGGCTATGTGAGCCAGAACATCTATCTGGCCTGCACGGCTTTGGGACTGAAGACCGTGGCGCGCGCCAGCATGTTCAAGGACGAATTGTCTGAAGGGCTGAAACTCAATGAGAACCAGGTTCTTATGTTGAACCACCCCGTGGGCTATTAACCAACCGTTCGCGCTACAGTCAGCCTCATCAAGCTGGTGGCAGCCCGCATGGAGGACTTGGACACTTGCCGTGTTGCAAGCTCTGCGTCTTTTCAAAAACCAATAAAAACAAAGAAAAACCAACAAAAACAGGGAGTCTTACAAAACAAATAAAAACCTGTTTTTCCTTGTCCGTGTTGGTTTTTATTGGTTTTTGAAAGGCTACGGGTAGGCGAGCTTGCTCG
>OCTX012262056.1_pt1 | contig 18364 bp, 21 predicted proteins | sample 1539691 | NCBI WGS metagenome assembly OCTX01 (sample SAMN02144231, study PRJEB22623) | gut metagenome | biome: sheep rumen | host: Ovis aries | place: New Zealand | reverse complement strand
TTAATAACACCTTGGAACCCATGACCTTTTGTAGTTCCAGTAACATCAACTACTTCTCCAGCCTCAAAAATATCACATGAAATTTCTTGACCTAAAGTATAGTTGCTAACCTCGACACCTCTAATTTCTTTAAAGAAGCGCTTAGGTGTAGTGTTTGCTTTATTGGTATGACCAATAGAAGCTTTAGTCGCTAACTTTTCTCTCTTTGTATCAAATCCTAATTGAACAGCCTCATAACCATCATTTTCAATTGTTTTAATTTGAGTAACAACATTAGGTTCAACTTCAATAACAGTTACAGGAATCAATTTACCAGATTTAGTAAATACTTGAGTCATTCCTAATTTACGACCTAAGATTCCTTTTTTCATAAATTTTCCTCCTATTATAATTTAATTTTGATATCAACACCACTTGGAATATCTAAATGAGTTAATGCCTCAATAGTCTCCTTACTTGGATTGATAACATCAATAAGTCTTTTGTGTGTTCTTTTTTCGAATTGTTCACGAGAATCTTTATACTTGTGAACAGCTCTTAAGATAGTAATCTTTTCTACTTCAGTTGGAAGTGGAATTGGACCACTAACTTCTCCACCAGTTCTTTTTACAGTTTCAATTATTTTAGCACAAGCATTATCTAATGTTTTGTGTTCAAAAGCTTTCAACTTAATACGAACTTTAGTATTAGCCATATTGTATCCTCCCTTCGCCTATATCTCAGTATAGACTTGCTCCGTGTAAAAACCTGACGCAAAGCATAAGTTGTTTGACAACTTAACCTAGCGTATCAGCAACCTCACACATCAATGCATGCCACACATTCAAAATTATATCTAATTTAATAAGAAAATGCAACACTTTTTTACAATTTTTTAAAATTTGTTTAAAAAGAAAAAGAATAGATATCTCTACCTATTCAATTCCTCACATGTACTATAACCTGTCGCCTCTTTCAATTTTTCAGAAAAAGTCATTGTTGAATGATTAATTTCCTGAAATTTTCCATTTCCTATATAATCATAAATATATTCAACGTAAACAATATCGTCATTTCCAGGTCTATCCTGTCTACTACAGCTTAATGAAGGACCGCCATCTGCAAATGTAGCATTAGACAATTCCAATCTATTAAGAGAAAAACTCATAGCTGCTCTATCATAATCACTTAAAACATAATCCAAATCATTAATATTTGTAATAACATTAAGATTATAATCAATTATAAATGCCCTTTGCTTAGGACCTAAACCTTGAACATCATACTCAACATATATATAACCATCATCCATTAACACTAAATTTGTAATAGCACCTTTGTATCCCAAATCAGGTAAAAATCTATTACCATTAACAATTAATACATAATTATGTTCAGAATCAATTTCAACTTCCACCTTTAAATCTGCATCGTTTCTTACTAGACAATATTTTCCGTTTTGTTCAATACAATTTAAATATGAATTAGGAAAAACATTACTAACACTATTATTGTTTGTACCATTCACATTACCATCATTATTTCCATTATCATTCACAGTCTTATTCTCTTTATTATTATCTAATTTTAAATTATTATCCCCACACTTAGAACACTCACACTTACTATAATCAAAATATTTATCTAGTACATGATCAATAATTAAAAAATCTGCCATAGTAAAAATAGAACTAAATAAACATATCAATAAAATACCCAAATTAGTATTAACTATCTTTTTCTTCTTTTCTTCCATAAAAATCCCTTCCTATTTATTTAATGAATAAAAATGATAATAATTATCCCCATACTTCTTTAACTGTCCATCAATAAAATAATAACTTATAGCTATATAAATAGCACTAAATAAACATATTAAAGCAATACCTAAAATAGTACCTACTTTCTTTTCCTTCAACTCCCTCATACTATTCCTCCTATTAACTAAATAATAACACACATAAATAAAAATATCAATAAAAAAAATGAGACAATATATCTCACTTTTCAATTACTTAACAAATGGAAGTAATGCCATAAAACGTGCTTTTTTAACTTCACCAGCTACATGTCTTTGGTGTAAAGCACAACATCCAGTTACTCTTCTTGGTAAAATCTTTTTTCTATCTTGACTAACATATTTAGAAATTACATCTACATTTTTATAGTCAACATCTTTACCAGCACACATTTGACATACTTTTTTCTTTTTTCTATAAAACTCTGCCATTTAAATTTCCTCCTCTTAATCTAAGAAGTTATCATCAATTGAAACACTATCTCCAAAATCAGCAAAAGGATCATCAGAAACATTTACTTCGCTTGGAGCATCTTGATAATCATATGGGCTAGGTCCATCATTAGAAGAACCTTCACTACGAGAATTTCTGCTCTCTAAAAATTGAACACTATCCGCAACTACATCAGTAGTATATCTACGATTACCATCTTTATCAGTATAACTTCCTGTTTGAAGTCTACCATCAACCGATACAAGTCTACCCTTATCTAGAAAATTACAAACATTCTCAGCTTGCTTTCTCCAAACAATGATATTAATAAAATCAGCTTCAGTTTGACCTTCATTATTTCTAAAAGTTCTATTAACCGCAATACTAAATCTTGCGTAAGGTAAATTCGCACTTGTATATCTAAGCTCAGGCTTAGCAGTCAATCTACCAACTAATGTTACTCTATTCATAAATTACCTCATTATTTTTCTTTATTAATAATTAAATGTCTTATGATATTAGAATCAATTAAAGCTAAACGATCAAATTCTTTAACAGCTTTATCTTCAGCATCACAAGTAATTACAAAATAAAAACCAGTTTTGCAATCTTTAATTTCATAAGCTAATTCTCTTTGACCCATTTCTTCAACTTCAATATTCTTAGCTCCATCTTTCTTTAAAACATCTTGGAATTTTTTAGAAGTAGCTTTAACTTCATCTTCTCCAATAGTAGTTTTAACGATGAACATAATTTCATATTTCTTCATTATTCTACACCTCCCTTTGGTCTACCGGCTTCCTAAAAAGCAAGGAGTAATAAATACTCGAGAAAAATTATAACAAACAAAAAGATATTTTGCAATACCTTTTTACACATTTATTAAATGAATATCAAATCATATAACTTTTTGTCTACCAAATATATTTTCTTTTTCATCCGGATACTTATTAACAACATAATTCATATAAGCAATCTCGCTCTCATCTGCATGTCTTTTAATTATATAATTTTTATTTTCAAAACCAGATCTCTTCAGATCTCTAGAACCATTCCATACCTCAACTAAATAATCATGAAACTCTTGTGAAACTGTTTTAAAACTAGTCACATAATTTTCCAATAAATTAAAAGCATGTTCTGGATCATAAGAAATAACTTGTTCCATAGCACGCATACATATATAAGCAAACTTACCCCTTTGTTTGTCATCAAGACTGCTACTAGAACCAACTGTAAAAATAGGCATAGATAAAGCTTGTTTAACTAAAGCCTTACCTTTTTCACATATTTCTGAAATATATACATGATCCTCACCTTTAAAATCAGTCTCAATAAAAAAAGTAATTCTTGATGAGTCAACAAGATTAGGAATCAACCCATCATCCATTTCTTCATAATTTTTTTTAATTCGGATAGATTCCTCTAAATTATTAAAATCATAATCAGCACCCTTAACACTTCTTAAAACTAAAATACCATTCTCACAATTAAAATAATCAATCTTAATATGCCACATAATCATTCCCCCATTGAAGATAGAATAACAAATAAAAAGATATTTTACAATACCTTTTTTAAATATTTTACATTATATTTCTTAATAAACTCATAAATACTCTTAATACCTAAAGAAGCAATAATAAATAATGAAACATGAATAAAATACATATACCTTGGTTGTATCTCAATAAATAAGAATACAAAGAAAGTAATAAAACACATAATAAGTAAAAATAATACTTCATTAGATATTTTCTTTCTATTGACAAAAATACCTATAAAAAACATAACTAATATAAACATATGAACACTTTGATTAAAATCCATCGCAATATCACTTATATCAGAAAAACGAATATTAATACCTAATATATTCATGCTTTTATCATTAAAACTACCAGTTTCCAAATCAAGACCAGAAGACAACCAAAAATGATCAATCTTACAAAGCATTAATTTACCAGTACGAGGTAAATCACCTAAAGCTCTTTCCTTAATAATACTAATTTCAGTTTCACGATCAACCTGATACTTAGAATCATCATCAGTATAGTATCCGCAAGTCTCATAATTAAAACCTAATATAAACTTCCATAAAGGATCCTTATTCTCTAAACCACTAGGATTAACTCCACTCTTAATAACTAAAAAAGAAGAAATAAACCCAATAGAAAAATAAACAATCAAGAATGAGCAAACCCTAATAAATGTATTAACAAACTTACTCTTATCAAACAAGAAAAACTCATAAACCAATAATGCTAAAACAACTATAATACCCTCAGGACGAATAATATTACCCAAAGAAATTAAAATACCAGCTATAATATAATCCTTAAAACTCTTTTCCTTCTTAATAAGAAATAAAATACCAACATACATAAGTAGTGTTGCAAGATGAGAATTAACCAAAACAGTATTCAAAAATAAATAAAAAGGAAAAATCATATAAAGTAAAGAAACAACTCTAGCACTTTTCTCATCACTAATCTTCTTACTAAACTTATAAATAAATAAAACAAGTAAAGAAGAATATAAAACATTCAACAACTTAAGCAAAAACTCACTATGAAATAATTTAAGTAAAATTCCTTGATAAATTACAAAACCAGTTTGATAACCCCATGTATGAAAATGAAACCACTGATTAAAACTATAGTCCCCACGAGAAAACATGTGAGATGCATCAAGTAAAGTCGCAAAATCATACACTTGAGGAAAATTAAATACAATAATAAATACTAATCTAACAATAAAACTGATTAAAAATAATAATAAACCAAACCTTTTAATCTTATCATTACGAGCAATAAATAAAGATAAACAAAGTGCAAATAAAAGCCATATAAAATTATTAGTAAATAAGTAAAGAAATAAAACAAAAGCAAATACAATAATAGAAATATAAACAAACAAATTACTTAACTTTTTCATAACTAATCCCATAATTTAGAAGGATAAACACCTGATTCAATCAAACTATTAATCTCATCAACAACCATTTGCTTATCCTCTTTATAAGTAATTCCTTGCCATCTAGCACTAGTACCTAACAATTTAACACGACAAAAACCATTATTCATCGCATCAAATACAGTATCAGGAATTAAATACTCACACTTAAGAATATTATCCTTATTATCATTTAAAAACTTAACAAAATTATCCTCAATATAATTAAATATACTAGTATTAAAACCAAGCATATTCATACTAACTAAAGTATCAGAAGTAATATCAAAAGAATCAGCACCATTCAATGGACTTGCAACAATTCTATCCCCTACATACTCTACCTTACTCTCAATTAAATCAGTTAAATAACCATCCCTCTCATGACATACACCACGCTTTACAGAACCATTAAGAGATAAAGTATTAGAAACCTTATAACCTACTACACAATAAATATTACTATCAAACTTTTTATCTAAAAAGTCAGAAACAACATAATAAGCATCTCTTCCATAAAAATCATCCGCATTAATAATCGCAAAATTCTCATGAATTAAATCCTTTGCAGATAAAATAGCATGCGAAGTACCCCATGGTTTCTCACGATCAACCGGTCTAACAAAACCATCAGGTAAATCATCCATATCTTGAAAAGCATAAAGAACCTTTATATGACGAGATACCCTATTACCAACAGTTTCTTTAAAAATATCAAAATTCTCTTTCTTAATAACAAATACAACTTTTGTAAAACCAGCCTTTAAAGCATCATAAATTGAATAATCGATAATAAACTCACCATTAGGCCCAACAGGCTCAATTTGTTTAAGTCCTCCAAAACGACTACCCATACCAGCAGCCATAATCAATAATGTTTTATCCATAATTCCTCCTAAACATTAAATCTAAAATAACAAATATCTCCATCTTGCATCAAATATTCCTTACCCTCAAGACGCATTTTACCTTTTTCCTTAACCTTTTTCTCGTCGCCACATGAAACTAAATCATCATAACTCATAACCTCTGCCTTAATAAAACCCTTTTGAAAATCAGTATGAATTATACCAGCACACTCAGGAGCTTTCATACCCTTCTTAAAAGTCCAAGCACGAACCTCATCAGTACCTGCGGTAAAATAAGTAGCTAAACCAAGCAAAGAATAAGTAGCACGAATCAACTTATCTAAACCACTCTCAGTAATACCTAAAGCTTCCAAAAACTCTAACCTATCCGTATCATCCAACATAGAAAGTTCTTCTTCAATCTTCGCACATACTACAACTACCTCAGAACCCTCTTTAGAAGCATATTCTTTTACCTTTTCAACATAATCATTACCACTGATCGCGTCCTCTTCACTAACATTAGCCATATATATAATAGGTTTAGCAGTAATCAAATTAAAATGTTTAATTAAAGCCCACTCATCATCCTCAAAGCTTAAACTTCTAACAGGAATATTCTTTTCCAAAGAATCCTTAATCTTTTCTAATAATTCAGCTTCCTTCTTAATTTCCTTATCCTTCGACATACTTGCTTTCTTACCAATCTTATTAATACGATTAGTAATAATTTCTAAATCAGATAAAATAAGTTCAATATTAATAATTTCAATATCACGAATAGGATCAATATTATTTTCAACATGAATTATATTAGTATCATCAAAACAACGAACAACCTCTACAATCGCATCAACCTCACGAATATGAGATAAGAACTTATTACCCAAACCTTCACCATTAGACGCTCCCTTAACAAGACCTGCAATATCAGTAAACTCAAAAGCAGTTGGAACTAAACTTTTTGGTTTATATAAATCATTCAAAAAATCCAATCTAGAATCAGGAACAACAACAACTCCAACATTAGGATCAATAGTCGCAAAAGGATAATTTGCTGCTAAAATATTCTTCTTTGTAATCGCATTAAATAAAGTAGACTTTCCAACATTTGGTAGTCCTACAATACCAGCTGTTAAACTCATAAAATCACCTCAATAAAAAAATGGATACCCCTTCGATATCCATTATACATTAATTAAATAAATAATTCAAACTATAGAGTAGAAAAACCGTTAATTCCTATTGGTAAACCTGATATAAACCATAAAACAAGAATAGCAATCCATACCAACCCTATAATTAATGTGATAGGTAAAGTCATTTTTAAAGTATCAACAACATTAATACTCTTCTCCTCATCACTAACATACTTCTGCATAAAACCTATCATAACAATAAAATAAGCAAATACAGGAGTTAATCCCTTACCAACACTATCAGCAATTTGGAAAATATATTGAGTAAAATCAGGAGTAATATTAGATCTCATAAATAAAGGTACAACAACAGGAGAAGCTAAAACCCACTTCGCACTTGTTGACGGAATTAATATACTCATTATGACAATAATTACAAAGAATATAATAATTAAAAAAGAACCAGATAATTGTAAATTACTCATAAAATCAATCATTCTTGAACCCAATACAGTTCCAACATTTGTCCATTCAATTAATCCTTGCAATTGAGCTGCAAAAAACATCAATATAAACAAATAACCTAAACCATCAAAAGTTTTAGAAATACCTTTAGTATAAACATCAGAAGACTTTATTCCATTCAAATAACCATAAACCAAACCACAAATAGCTAATATTAAACTAAATATACAAATAAAACTATTTGAAAATGGACTATTAGAACCAAATAACTTATCAATGTATCTTACAGAACCACTATCAAGCAATAACCCAGAACAAGGTAAACCTGGAACAATCATATAAACTAATATTAAAATTAAAACTCCAAATAAAGCCAAAACAGGATAACTAAACTTATTATCACTTATAACTACTTCATGTTTCTTAAAATAAACAGAAACTCTTTTCTCAATAAGATGAGATAAAACAACACTGATTATAAACGTACTAATAACCATTATGTACTCAGTAGAAACAAGACTAAAAGTATAATCCTTATCAACCTCTACAACAGCAGCAGCCTCAGTCAAAGAACCAAGAACATAAGAATCATAATTAAACATTATACCTGTTCCATAACCTAAAGTAATACCTAAAAATACAGTTAAAATACCTAAAATTGGACTCTTCCCAATTTTCTTATATAAAAGAGCAACTAAAGGAAATAACATCACATAACTATAATTTCCAAAAAAAGTTATACTTACGCCTAATAAAATAACTAAAAAAGTTAAAAAGCTACTCTTAATTTTCCTCAAAGGAAGAAAAACCGGATCCAAAACACCACTAGTATCAGCTATACTAATACCTATTAAAGAAATAATAAGCAAAACAAGTGGTTCAAACAACTTAAAATTAGTTATTGAATTAGTAAATAAATATTTAAAACCATTAACAGAAAAAATATTATTGACCGTAACTAACGATGATTCCAACTTATTATTTGAAATATATGTTTCATATCCCTCAAATCCTATTAAAGAAAATATCAAAGATAAAAACATAACAATAACACACATTATTAAAATTGTAGATAGAGCCCCCTGAAAAATTTTCTTCTTTTTCTTCTTCATAAAACCTCCTAATATGTTATTACTTTCTTTAACTTTTTATTAAACTCAATACGAGGCATCATAATAACTCTAGAACAATTAACACATTTAATTTTTATATCCGCACCAAGCCTTACAATTTCCCACTCATTAGTACCACATGGATGAGGCTTTTTCATAACAACTATACTACCTAACTTATAATCCTTATCCATTATGAATCACCACCTGAGTAAATGGAATTTCAATATGATTTTTATCAAGAGCAACTTTGATAGCTTTCTTTAATTCTCTCTCAATACGTAAATGTTCCATAGGAACAGTATCAACACATACTCTATATGTAATAGAACTATCATCATAACTTTGTAAACCTAATAATTTAATCTCACCCTTTAAACCAGTAAGAGACTTATCTAAATCTGCAAACAATTCATTAAGAACCTTCTCTAACTTATCAATATTTGTATCATAAGAAACAGGAATATCAACAACCGCAACAGATTTTTCTAAACTATGATTAATAACCTCTTCAATTAAATGATTAGGAACAATCATAATCTCACCAGTCAAAGAACGTAACCTTGTAGATTTAATACCTAGAGAAATAACCTCTCCTCTAAAACCCTTAATAGTTATTGTATCACCTACACGATATTGATTCTCCAAAATAATACTCATACCAGCAACAAAATCCTTTAAAGTATCCTGAACAGCTAAACCTGCAACCAATCCAACAACACCTAAAGATGCAATCAATGTTTTAGTATCAATACCAAATATATCAAGAATCATTACAATATCAACAACTACAATAAAATACTTAATTAAATTATCTATAAGGCCATTAATAGTTTTAGTCTTTCTTTTATCTATATATCTACTTCTGATTTTAAAAATATTATCAATAATACCTTTTAAAATCAAATAAACAACAAAGGAAATTAATACAATAAGTATTGGACCTATTACCTCTTTTACCAAAATCTTATCTAAAACCTTATCCATACTATATATCCTTAATATCTAAAATTTCTAAAATACGATTTAACTCAGCAGAACTTGAAAAACCAATTTCAATTTTTGTTTTTCCAACCTTTACCTTTGTATCAAATTTATCTCTTAATATATCCTCAACATACTTATATGGACTAGTAGTAGCCTTACGAGCAACCTTTACCTTTTTAGCAACCTTTTCAGTACCAGTAATATTTTCAATATCACGAACAACTAAATTATCATCAACAATTCTATTGGCTAATTTAATAATTTCCTCATTAGACTCTAGCTTACTTAATGCTCTAGCATGACCCATAGTAATACGACCATCACTAACCATTTGTTGAACCTCGCCAGGTAATCTAAGTAAACCTAAAATATTAGTAACATGACTTCTACTCTTACCAACTCTCTTAGAAAGTTCATCTTGAGTCAAATTCAAATGTTCTATCATGGACTTATAAGCAATAGCCTCCTCAATAACATTTAAATTTTCACGTTGAAGATTCTCTAAAAGCGCAATTTCCATCATCTGTTCATCAGTAAAATCACGAATAATAGCAGGTATTTTCTCTAATCCAGCAAGTTTACTAGCTCTAAAACGACGCTCACCAGCTATAATGTCATAACCTTTTATACTTTTTTTAACAATAATAGGTTGAAAGACACCATGTTCACGAATTGAATCAGCAAGTTCATTTAACGCCTCTTCATCAAAAACTTTTCTAGGCTGATAAGGATTAGGACGTAATTCACTAAGATTTAACTCAACAATTTCTTCATTAGTAGCACTCTCATAAATCTTTTGTTCAACACTATCAAAATCTAAATTTTCACTGTTAAACAAATCCTCTAAACCTCTACCTAACGCTCTCTTCTTAGTTTCCATTTCTATCAATCACCTCTTTAGCCAAATTAAGGTATGCTTCAGTTCCTCTACTATGAGGATCATAAGCAATAATTGGTTTTCCATGACTTGGAGCCTCAGAAAGTCTTACAAGTCTAGGAATAATAGTATCATAAACTCTTTCTTTAAAATAACTCTTAATCTCTTCTACTACCTCTAAACCTAAATTAGTTCTATTATCAAGCATTGTTAAAAGTACACCCTCTATATCAAGATTAGGATTTAAACTCTTTTGAGCCAACATAATAGTATTTAATAATTGCATAATTCCTTCAAGAGCAAAGAACTCACATTGAACAGGAATAATAACACTATTAGCAGCAGTCAAAGCATTAGTTGTTAAAATACCTAAACTAGGTGGACAATCAAGAATAATATAATCAAACATCTCACTAGCAACATCCAAATACTTCTTTAACTGAGTATTCTTAGAAAAACCAGGATCTAACTTACTCTTCTCAATTAACTCTATATCAGCACCAGCCAAATTAATAGTAGCTGGAATAACACATAAATTCTTAAATTTAGTCTTAACAATTGCTTCATTCAAAGTAGCTTGATCAATCAATAAATCATAAACACTCTTACCAATTTCACCCTTATCAATACCAATACCTGTACTAGCATTTCCTTGAGGATCTAAATCAACTAATAAAGTTTTTTTACCAAGTGCACCAAGCGATGCAGCTAAATTTATACTAGATGTAGTCTTTCCGACTCCACCTTTTTGATTAACTAAGGCAATTATCTTACCCATTATATCACCATCTTCTATATAACTCATTTATAATTTTATCATACTTTATTAGAATTTACCATCGATTTAAACAAAAAGTAAAAAAAATATTAAAACAAATTTCAAAACAACTTTACACTCACATTACACTAAGCAAAAATATATATTATTTTACAAAAATATTACCTTTCGAACATTAAAAAAGACTTATCTATACATAAGTCAATCTAAAAAAAGAACTATTTTCTATCAAAATATTCATCAGTACAATAATTTTTACCATTATGATTTTCTATTTCATTTAATTTAACAGTTAAATCAGTTCCATCTAAATCTTTAAAATTACAATTACTTCCAGAAACAGTACCGCCTATCTCCTGACAACATAATTTACCAGTAATCGATGTAACTAATTGTTTCTTAGTAGGTTTATACAATAACATAAGTAAAAAAATTACTAATACAAAAAAACAAACAACAACTATTACTATTTTAGTAGATTTATTCATAAAAAAACACCTCATTAATATGATAACATAACTATTAAAAAAAAAGAAGAATTAATCTTGTAATTCATCAATTAACTCTTCCTTAGTCATTTTACTATAACCTTTAATACCTTTATTCTTTGCTAACTCTTTTAACTCATTAACACTTAAATCTTCAAGATTTAAATCACGAGCTTCTTCCTCTTCACCTTCAACAGGTAACTTACCATAAAGAACTAAATGATCAATCTCTTCTTTAGTAATAGTTTCTTTCTCTAATAATGTATTAGCAATTAAATCAAGTAAATCTTTATTGTCTTCAAGAATTTTTCTTGCATTCTTATAACATTCATCCATAATCTTACGCATCTCTTGATCAATTTCAAAAGCAACTTGACCAGAGAAATTACGAGACTTGTTATAATCTCTACCCAAGAATACACTACCCTCTTGTTGTTCCAATTGAACAGGACCTAAACTACTCATACCATATTCAGTAACCATAGCACGAGCAATCTTAGTAGCTTGCTCAAAGTCATTATGAGCACCAGTTGTTACCTCATTAAACATCATTTCTTCAGCAACACGTCCACCCATCAATCCAGTAATACGTTCTAACAATTCCTTCTTAGTAGAAGTAAATCTTTCCTCTTTAGGAAGCATCATAGTATAACCACCAGCATATCCACGAGGAATAATAGTAATCTTTTGAACATCATTAGCTCCATCAAGCTTAATACCTATAACAGCATGACCTGCTTCATGATATGCAACTAACTTCTTATCATTTTCAGTATATTTCTTACTAACCTTTGCTGGACCCATTAAAACTCTATCATGAGCTTCATCAATCTCAGACATAGTAATACTTTCTTTATTACGACGAACCGCAAGTAATGCAGCCTCATTTAATAAATTCTCTAAATCAGCTCCACTAAATCCAACAGTTCTCTCAGCAATATTCTCCAATTTAACATTCTTAGCAAAAATCTTATTTCTAGCATGAACAGCTAAAATTTCTTTACGACCCTTGCAATCAGGTAAATTAACTTGAACTTGCCTATCAAAACGACCAGGTCTTAACAATGCTGGATCAAGTACATCAGGTCTATTAGTAGCTGCAATAATTATAATACCTTCATTAGCACCAAAACCATCCATTTCAGTTAATAACTGATTAAGTGTTTGTTCACGTTCATCGTGACCTCCACCTAAACCTGCACCTCTTTGACGTCCAACAGCATCAATTTCATCAATAAAAATCAAACATGGAGCACTTTGCTTAGCTTGCTTAAACATGTCACGAACACGAGAAGCACCAACACCAACAAATAACTCAACAAATTCAGAACCACTTATAAAATAAAATGGAACATTAGCCTCACCAGCAACAGCACGAGCTAGCAAAGTCTTACCAGTACCTGGAGGACCAACCAATAAAACACCCTTAGGTATTCTAGCACCTAACTTTTGGAACTTCTTAGGACTCTTCAAGAAATCGATTAATTCAGCAACCTCTTCCTTCTCCTCAGTCAATCCGGCAACATCATCAAAAGTAACCTTATTATTATTTTCACTCAAACGAGCTCTACTTCTACCAAAATCCATAGACTTATTCGCACTACCCATTTGTCTAGTTATAAAGAAGAAAGCAGCGCCAAGAATAATAACCATAGGTAGAACATTTATAATAAAAAGTATAATCGTACTTGAGTCAGGATCAGCAGAAGCATCAATTGTAAAACTATGATCCTTCTGTAAATCCATGATATCAGAAATAACCTCATCAGAAAGTGGCATCTTAAAAGTAAAATACTCATTTTCTGAATAATTAGTAGTTGTACCTTCAATAGTATACAATCCAGCACGAGAATTTGGAGTAATCTTAACTTCCTTTAAAACATTCTCATTCGCAAAACCAACAAACTCATCATATTTAATAACATTTACTTTCTTGTTCGCAACATTAAGAAAATAAACAACACCTAATATTACGAACAATAAAAATAAATATGGTAATAAACCCTTCTTAACAGTTTTTTTATTCATTAAAAACATCCTTTCTAATAATACTTAAGTATTATATCACACTCTTCATCAATTCTTCTATCAAATTTAGATTTTTTTAATCCAGGCAACCATACAATATTACCTGCACTATCTAAAACAATAGGCCATATATTTCTATCATTCATAGGAACCTTACAATCAATAAAAATATCCTTAATTTTCCTACTACCATCCATATTCTTAACAAACATCCTGTCACCATCTAATCTAGTTCGAACATGTAATGGAAGCAAAACATCGGCACTATTTAATCTTATCACATAATTACTATTTAGGCTAGTATTTTTAACCAATTCAATATTTTTTCCATTAGGCAAATTAACAAAATCATTAAACTCTAAATCATATTCTTTAACATCATTATTTTTAATAAATCTTAATTCATTATAACTTCTCACACATCTAAAACCATTAGGTAAATAAACAAAACAATTAGGCTTAGAAGAATAAATCAATTTATAAACTAATTCCACATGCTTATCATTGATACAATATAACTTATCACCATAGTAATATTCAAACATCCTATTAATTATTCTAAAAATAATTACCCTATCCAATTTCAAAACATTAGAAATATTCAAAACACCATCAACAAATACATCAGTTATACTATCAACATACTTATCAATAAAATTATCATATTCACTTAACATACTACTAAACTTATAAAACTTGTCATGAACATTAATATCCTCGTTCTTCAAAGCAGGTAAGACATACTTTCTATACCTATTTCTAGTATGAACATCCAAAAAATTAGTCTTGTCAATAACATATTCAATACAATTCTCTTTATCATACTCCAAAATCTCATTCTTAGTCATATGAATCAATGGACGAATAATACTATAACCATCTCTATAACTAATACGAGAAAAACCACTATATCCACCTAAAGAAGAACCCCTAACAATACGCATCAAAATAGTCTCCATTAAATCATCACCATGATGTGCAGTCAAAACATACTTACAATTATACTTATTAACTAATTCATCAAAAAAACTATATCTCTTATCGCGAGCCTCATTCTCAAAATTATACCCATCATAACTATCAATTTTCATATACTCAAAAATTAAATCATTTTTTAAACAATAATTATAAACAAAATCTTTTTCAGACTCACTCTCACTACGAACATTATGATTAATATGAGCAACAATTACTTTAATACCAGTCTCTTTTTTTAATTTAATAACTAAAGATAATAGTGCCATAGAATCAGGCCCACCACTACAAGCAACAATAACACTATCACTAACATTATCAATTAAAAAACTATAAGCCTCATCCATATGACACCTCCTCAAGCAATAATTATAAAAGAAAAATAAAAAATTATCAAGAAAAAAAACAAATTAAAAAACTTGTTTCACCACTTTATTGGACTAATACCATTCTTAACTAAAAAATCATTTGCCCTACTAAAAGGACGACTTCCAAAAAAACCACGACTTGCAGAAAGTGGACTTGGATGCGCACTCTCTATAATAAAATGCTTCTTATTAGTAATTAACTCCTTCTTACTACGAGCATAACTACCCCATAAAATAAATACAATAGGTTCATTTCTATCATTCAAATAACGAATAATATTATCAGTAAAAATCTCCCAACCTTTACCCTTATGAGATAAAGGAGTATCCTTAACAACAGTTAAAACACTATTTAATAGTAACACCCCTTGCTTAGCCCAATCAGTTAACTCATTACCACTTCTAACAATACCCAAATCACTATTTAACTCTTTCAAAATATTATTCAAAGAAGGAGGACGTCTAACATCATCATGAACAGAAAAAGATAACCCATGAGCCTCACCCTCACCATGATAAGGATCCTGACCTAATATAACAACCTTAACCTCATCATAATCAGTAAACCTTAAAGCGTTAAAGACATCACTATACTTAGGATAACATATATGCTTCTTATACTCACTCTTAACAAAACAACCAAGATTCCTAAAATAATCCTTTTTAAACTCATCCTTTAATATAATATCCCACTTCTTATTAATCATACTACCACCAAATAAATACTACAACAAAACAATAAAAAAGTAAATACTACTCCACCTTATCCCTTAAAACCCATATAGAATATAAATTAATAATAACCATAATACCAACCAATATATCAACAAAAGCCCATATCATACTAGAAGGTAAAACACATCCAAGAAATAAAATAACCAAAGTGATACCCCTTAAAACATAAATATACTTAATATTAACCTTATCAAAAAAATAATTAAAACTAGATTCACCATAATAATACCCAGTAATAATAGTAGAAAAGCTAAAAAGAACTACACTTATTACCAATATATAAATACCTATATTACCAAAATGATAACTAAAAGCATGACTCGCTAACTCAATACCATTAATATTACTCAAATTAAAACTAGAAAAATCACTAAATAAAATAATAATCGCAGTAGCCGTACAAATAACTAAAGTAGTAATATAAACACCAAACACCTGAATAAACCCTTGTCTACTACAATCACCGTTACCACTAGAAGCAACAATACTACTAGTACCAATACCAGACTCATTAGAAAATATACCACGTTGAATACCAATAATAACCATTGGAATAAAACCACCAAAAAAAGACTTAATATTAAATGCACTTCTAAAAATATTTAAAATAACATCACCTATAATATCATAATGCAAAAACAAAACTAAAACACTAGAACCAATATAAATCAAACACATAATAGGAACAATCTTATTACAAACACCTACAATACTCTTAAACCCACCATAAATACAAAAAAAAGTAACAACAGAAATACATAATCCTATAACATAAGGACTAAAAGGAAATAAACCTGTAATAGATTTAGTAATAGTATTAGATTGAATACATAAAAAACAACCAATATAACTAACAATAATTAATATAGAATAAATACCTCCTAATAACTTATTACCCAAGCCATCACGAATATAATAAGCAGGTCCACCATAACTGCCACACTTATACCTAACACCTAAAACAACCTCCGAATAAGTTATAACAGCACAAAAAAATGTAGAAACCCACATCCAAAATATAGAACCCGCACCACCAACATAAATTGATAAACAAACACCTGCAATACTACCAACACCAATACGACCCGCCAAAGAAGTCATTAAAATACCAAAAGAAGATCGACCACCATGAAACACAGACTTAAAAATAGACCCAAATCTAAATTGAACACCTTTCAATCTAATAGTAAAATAAATACCAAAAAATATAATAAAAGCCATAACAAAAAGCCAAATAAACCTATTAATTAATAACATTCTATCACCAAAAAACATTATATAAAAATATAATGTTTTATTTTGTCAAATTATTAGCGATATCAACAAATATATCAATACCGAGTGCCTCAGCACGAACACTTAAATCATATCCATACTTAGAAAGAACATCCTCAATAATATTCAAATCATAACCATTCAAATTATTACGAATAGTCTTCCTTTTCTGTCTAAAACTATCACGAACTAACTTAAAAAACAATTCCTCATTCTTCAAAGAAAAACTATTTTCTTTTCTTCTAAACTCAACAACAATGCTATCAACATTAGGTTTAGGTATAAAAATATTACGACTAATATCCATCAACTTAACAACATCAAAATAATAATTTAAAAATATACTTAAACTACCATAATCCTTGCTCCCCGGTAAAGCCTTAAACCTATCCCCAACCTCTTTTTGAACCATAACAACAATTTTATCTACTGGAATCTTATCCTCAATAATCTTCATAATGATTGGAGTAGTAATATAATAAGGAAGATTCGCAACAACATATAACTTATCATAAGAATATTTCTTTAAATCACTTAAAACATCACAATTCAAAAAATCTCCAAACTTGATATCAACATTATTAAATTGAGATAAATTACTAGACAAAATATCCTTTAAAGTTTCATCAATTTCATAACACAAAACATTATGACTAGCTAAAGCCAACTTATAAGTTAAACTTCCTGCTCCAGGGCCAATTTCAATAACCATCGTATTCTTATCAACACCAGAACCTAATATAATCTTATCAATAATATTTTGATCAACAATAAAATTTTGTCCAAACTTCTTCTTAAACTTAAAATCATTACTATCAAGTAATTCATTCATCTTACGAGGCGAATACTCCATTAAACCATCTCCAAAAATCTATAAAGATTATACTAAATAAAAAACAAAAAAACAAGTAAAAATTACTCGTTCTTTCCTCCACAATTTGGACAATAATCACTATCAACCTTACGGCCACAATAAAAGCAAAAATTATTCTTATACTTTATCTTACCAGGTTTTAAAGAAACCTTCTTAACCTTACCAATAACAATAATATATAAAGATATAATAAATATGAAGAATAGTCCTATAAATAAAACCCTTTGTGAAAATAAACAATAATCATAAA
>OCTX012219374.1_pt1 | contig 18374 bp, 22 predicted proteins | sample 1539691 | NCBI WGS metagenome assembly OCTX01 (sample SAMN02144231, study PRJEB22623) | gut metagenome | biome: sheep rumen | host: Ovis aries | place: New Zealand | reverse complement strand
AAAACTGCAGGCCCCTCTTGGCGTATTCAAGTTTCATCGGCGACAAATTATACCAAAATCGCCTCCCCTATAGACAACCAGCTTCCCATTGAAATCGCCGCCCCCAGCTCGCGGCTCCCCAGCCACCACCGGGGTGCGGGGCCTCCCGCCGCCAGTCGCCACCAGGGTGCGGGGCCTCCCCCGCCCCCAGCTCGCGGCCCCCTCGGGGTGCGGGGCGGAGCCCCGTCCGTTCCTACTTCACCAAACTCCCACCACTCCCCAGCGCCACTTCTTCCCCTTCTCAACCGCCAACCGCCTGAAAAACAAGCGTTCCGCGGGGTGTGTCCCCACGATTTCCCACGATTTCGAAATAAACTCCGATCAGCAGGGCTCTCGCTACCGCTCCGCAGAATTACATTTGCTTCGCACACTTCATTCGCGTCTCGCTGAACGACGCATGTCGACTTTGAGCTGGAGGAGGTCTCCTCCAGACCTCCTCTGGCATGCCAACCCGGGTTGATCCGTATTTCCTGCACCGAAGAGAAACGGATTTTGATATACTGGCATATTACATGCCTCCGCCGTCCGCCAGCAAAGATCGAAAACCTGCCCTGTTGTGACGGATTGGTTGTTATACCCTCAGAACCTGCCGAAGGCAGCCCAAAACAACCATTCAGCGGGGCGAATCGTCGTTGAGACATCGCGAAGCTGCGGAGCGGTAGCGAGAGCCACAACGCTCGGAGTTGAATTTTGTGCGTTTACTTTTGGACGTGACGCTGAAACCCACAAATCTGCTGCGATTTCGTCCGCACCGTAATCCTTTCCCGCCTCAATCACCAACCGCCTGAAAAACAAGCGTTCCGCGGGGTGTGTCCCTACGATTCCGATTCCCTACGATTCCGATTCCCGATTCTAAACAGCCGTTATTCGGCTGAATCAAGCTCCTTGATTATCGTGTCGTCAAGGAGCATGCTGCATCTCCTCACCGTGACGATATAGCAGACGTCCGACTTTTGTCGATAGATGAGGCGAAAGTTCTTTCTGACAATAATCTCAAGATAAGGGGCTTCCTCTGTTACCATTGCCATTAGACGGGGACTCCAAGGTCTGCGGCAACGGCGCGGCGGACATCATCGGTTGAATGAACACGTCCAGTTGCGATGTCCTGTTCTCCTTTGTAGATGTCCATCATCAAATCAAGCTTGTCGATAAGACGTTGGTAGTCGCCGACATCAAGAAAGACGTTGGCGGCGCGACCATTCTGCGTGACGACAATCGGACGATGCGTCTGTCGCGTCTGCGACATGAGGCGCGTCATATCAGAACGAAATGACGAGAGCGGCACGATATCCTCTGCATAGTTTACTTGCGGCATAGTTCTCCTCAGATTGTTTGACAAGAAGTTTACCATATTCTGTAACGAATTTCAATATGGATTCTGAAAATCAACAAATTTGCCGTGATTTCGTCCGCCCCGTAATTCTCCCCCTTCTCAACTGCCAACCGCCTGAAAAACAGGCGTTCCGCGGGGTGTGTCCCCATCAAGGTCTTATCTTCTGCACTTTACCGCCCCTTCTCGGCACACCGGCGACAACTATCATCTACAGTACATCTTCTACAGAAGGGTCTGACCCTTTTGCTTATGATCTTCTCTTCTACACGGCTAAAACCACAGAATACACGGAAATAGCTATCGGCGGTCGGGACCAGGCGATTTACTGCGGCGGAGGCGGGCGAGACGGCGCTCCTCGCGAAGGCGCCGCTTCTCCCTCTTTTCGTCGCGCGTCCTGTCAGCGTCCGAACGCGGGTCTGCGGCGAAGGCCTTCGCCGCCGCTATCGCCGCCTTTCTCGCCTCGCCGCGGATTCCACTTCGCGGAAAGAAATAGCGGAACACGGGCAAAACGTATCCAATCGTCGGGAGCGGCAAAAGACATTCCCACCACACGCAACCTGCAACGCGCAACGCGACAACGGATGAAAACGCCGCCACATAGACGACCAGCACCAATGGGTCGCCTACATCGTCATTTTCCTTAAAGGAAACGAAATGAGCAATCGTACACGATCCGACCGCAAGCAGGGAAAGCGCAACAAGAGCCGACAAGTCTCGCCCGCCGACCCAGAGCATTGCCGCGGACGCAATCGCAAACGAAACCGTCAGCGCCAGAGCCCGAAATTCGACAGACCCGCATACTAAATCCTTGTCGAGACCACGTCTCGAGAGCTCTTCGGGCCCGCAACCCGACGGACAATCCGTAGCATACAGCTGCAAATATCCAAGGAACACGGCCACCAATGCAAGAAGCAACGCGCCCGGTTTGCCATGAACGAGCGTCCACGCAGCGCCGGCGACAAGCGAAAGAAGCGACACGGCAAACGGCATCCACCGTACGCGAACTTCCGCCCATGTTGCCGACACGAGTTCCGAGAGACGCTGCTCGCTTTGAATCGACTTCGGATCAAGGTGCATGGCCTGCGCGGCTTTTGCGGCGCGCGCATAGCGGTCGACTTTGTCGACAATGCCCTGCTTCATCCGCCGACAACCGAGGGGTACGGCTACGCATGCAGCCGCAATCTGCGCGGCAACCCCGAGCCACGGACCGATAGGCGCGAAAGCAGACGCCACGACCGTGGCAAGATGAGTCCATTGAATAAAACAAAGATAGTGCCCCCAGTAGTCACGAGGATTCTCCAGCCTGAAAAGATGGGGAATGGCATACATGCCGCCGATGCATATCCAACGGAGCGGACGAGACAAGCCGTATCCTTCGGCGCAGAAAAACACCGTAAACGAGACGGCCGCGAAGCATAGAAAGACCGTCAGCCAGTTGAAGAAGTGCGCGACATAATCCCAAAGAACCGCTCGGCCCAGGCGCCCCTCAACCGCGTCGTCCATGAGCCGCCTCTCGCTCCACGCCCACACAATCGGCTTCAAAAACAAGAGAACCGACATGACGACATACGCAAGAAGCGCCCACAGAATGGACCACGCGCAGTTGACGACTATCGTCACGGCCGCGGCGGCGGCAAGCGCCATCTGGATGTAGAACCCTATCGTAGTTCTATTTCGCGCGAGCTCGGCGCGCATTTCGCGCGTGGCCTCGGCGCGTTCGGCTTCGCTCATCGACGAAAGGCCCTTCATGCCGCAGCCCCCTTCCTTCCGTCGCGCACGCCAAGCCACGCCCTCGCGACCGCAAAGACCGGGACGACGAATAGTGCGCCAAAGCCCGTGGCATCCACGTCTCCAGATGTCGCAAAGGCGACAATGGCATAGGACGAAGCCGCCCCAAGCATGCAAAAGGCGAAAAGCGCCCGATGCCTGAAAGTGCCGCTGAACAGGTGGATTGTCGAAATCGCGGACATGGCCGCCGTCATTGCGCCTGCCGACCACACGCATTTGCCGGTGGCGAATCTGGCGGAAAGAGCGAAGGCCCCTGCCGTCGCCACCAGTGCGAGCATAATTTCGCGCACGGTAAAGACTGTAGATGCGGGAGCGGAGCCCGACACCACTTCCTTAGTCGTTGAGTCGGCAGCGAAAAACCTAATTGTGGGAAGCAGGAAGAGAGGGACAAGCAGCAATTTCCAGTCGCGCCCAAGAACAAGCCCGACGAGAGCAACGGCCGTGAAAAGCGCCGCGCCCGCCAGTGCCGCAATATCTGTTTTCTTCATATGTGTCGCTATTATACCATTTTGCGGCGATAAGCGCAGACCGCACTGCACTTTACTGCCCCTTCTCGGCACACCGCCAACAATTGACTCCCCTTGTTTCCTGAGCAAACCCGCAATTGCGAACATTGTCGGGTATGGCCCGACAACGCTACCAGCTTCAGGACTTTCGGCTGGTCCAAGTTTTGTTACGATGTCTGAAAGTGGCGTTTATGATTTGATTGACATCAGAGTGGTCGGCTATACGGATTTCTCAATGGCAGATGTTCAGGTCCAGACGCTCACAGGTGGCGGCAGCACTGATACGACCTACCTTTGGTACGACTTCTCCGATCCAGATGCTGGCACCTTCTATGGCTGGTACAATGCTGATACCTTTGAGCCTCTTCAGCGCGGAGATGTTACTATCGCCGTTGGCGAAGGTCTTTGGTCGGTTACAGCTGCTTCCGGGTTGAGTCTCCAGACCTCTGGCGAAGTTGCTACATCCGCCGATGTTTCGCTTGAGCTGCCCTCTTCTGGACTTACGATTGCTAATCCGACGCCTGCCACGGTTGATCTTATCAACTGCTATGTAGCTGGCTATGTTGATGCTTCTATGGCAGATGTTCAGGTCCAGACTCTCACGGGGGGTGGCAGCACTGACACGACATACCTTTGGTATGACTTCTCCGATCCGGATGCTGGCACCTTCTACGGCTGGTACAATGCTGATACCTTTGAGCCCCTTGCGGCGAATGAGGTCACTGTAGCACCTGGTGAAGGTCTCTGGTCTGTAACCGCGGCTAGTGGTCTTAACTTCAACTGGCCGAAAGTTGATCTCTAATATTTGGAGTTGAAGTGCGCGGCACGGTGTCGTGTGCTTTCAACACCGAAAACTAAGGAAAAAGACAATGAAGAAGATAATGATTACCATTGGAGCAGTCGCCATTGCGGCGGTTGTCCAAGCGGGAACCTTCAACTGGGGAACCGGTATGGCACAATATATATATGCCGCTGGTGGTGCGTCTAAACTAGGCGATACTTACACGGCATATCTATTTGATGCAAATACTTATGCACAGGCAACTGCTGTCGCGGACTTTACAGGGTCTGGGATTGACTTCTCAAAGAAGATGGATAGCACCTCAATTACTTCTGCAGGCGCGATTTCATCGAAGTCTGTTGCAGTAACGGCGGACGTTAATTATGCAATGTATATATTAGTTGTTGATGGAGACAATGTATACATTGGCCCTGAAAAGGTTTACGCTGGTCCCGGCGAAGGCAAGAGTTCTACAGTTCAGTTCTCTACCACCACTTCTTCGAAGTTGGCGGTTCAGACGACTGCCTATAATGGTGCTGGCTGGTATGCAGCCCCGGAACCGACGAGCGGGCTTCTGCTCCTCCTCGGCGTCGCTGGTCTTGCTCTGAAGCGCAAGCGCGCGTAATAGTGTACGGCTAAGAGTCGGCAACGGTTCTTAGCTTCCCAAACAAGACAAAAAGCCCGTCCGCACTGCGCGGGCGGGCTTTTTGACAACATCAAAAAGGCTGAATCCTACAATGGCTTGGAACGGCAGCAACGGAAATAACACAAATGGCACTTCGGCGGCGAAGCGCCCTGTCGGTGGCGCGAATAAGAGCCCGTCGATTGTGCGTGGCACATTTGCCGCGCTCACCGTTGTCGTGCTTGCGGCAGGCGTGTGGTTGCTTGTGTCGCAGGATGGCGAAGTCGGCGATCCCATCGAAGGGAAAAGCAACGGCAAGACAACGAAAGCTGTAGTCAAGCCAACAGTTCGCGCCATACCTTCGACGCCGAAACAGGAGTTGAAGGTTGAAGAGAAACCTGTTCCATTTTGGGAGCTTGATGAATCACAGACAAATACGCTTTCCGAGACACAGCTAAAGAAATGGCGTACTGTGCGACGCCCTCGAAGGGAACCGTTTACGCGCAATAGGCCAAAGGCGAGATACGAGATATTCGATTACCGTAGCGAGAATATGATTGCGTGCCTACTCGCCGCCAAACCAGGGCAGGGATTCATAGGCACGCCGAATTACAAGGACATCGATAAGGATTTCTTGGAATCGTGCACCCATCCTATAGTTGTCGCAAAGGATGACGACGAATATGCCGCCGACCTGAAGCGCCAAATGATTGAGGTCAAGATTGATCTAAAGAACAGGATGGACGCTGGCGAAGACCTTGCAGAGATACTTCAATCTTCTAGAGAGGAAATGCAGAAGTTGGCCGAGTATCGTCGCTTAATAGCTGAGGAAGTTCGGCAAGTTGAGCTATCTGACGAGTCTGTTGAGTCCGCCAAGGATATAATCGACGCAGCGAATAGGCTACTTGCCGAGAAAGGCATCGCCCCTCTCAAACCAAACCCAATAACCGCACACCGACTTAAGACATTACAAAAGGAAGGAAGCACGCAATGAATAAAAACCTAGTCTTTATTGGAAGCTTCTTGCTCACGTTAATCTGCGCTTCAGAGTCGCAGCCCAATGTTGGCGAGACACCTACAAAGAAAATAGATCCTGCCAAGTTTTCGGCTGCCGTCTACCGTCAGACCGGAGGTCATGTCGCAAGGCCTGAGACACGCAAGGGTAGAATTGTGTGCGTAAACTGCCAAAATGCCATCGAGGACTCTGCCATTAGCGAGGCGACAGTTTCATTCGGGAATATTGTTAAACTTCCTGTCGAAATCGAGCGTGGCAAGTTCGCATGGCCAAGTCCTGCCGTTGTCGGCAACGCTTCGCTCTTTATCGTTGACGATGAGTCATTTCCGACAATTGTATCTGCACCCGAAAGTCGTTGGGCGATGGTCAATGTTGCGCCGTTACGCAAAGGGCGCGGAGTAGAAGCGCCCTATTTCAATGCTCGCGCCAAGAAAGAGGTTACTCGTGGTCTAGCATTGCTTTGTGGTGCTCAGAGTTCAAGCTTTCCAGGAACAATTATGGGTTGCGTTACTGAGCCAGAGCAACTTGATGGTTTCACAGACTTTCGGCTTCCAGTCGATGTCGCAAAGCGATTTAATGCGTACATCAAGGGCTATGGGGCAATACCAGCAATAGAGGTTACCTACAAGAAGGCCTGCGAAGAGGGCTGGGCGCCAGCGCCGACGAACGACGTGCAGAAGGCGATCTGGGACAAGGTGCACGCAACGCCCAAGACCCCGATGAAGATCGAGTTTGATCCCAAGAAGGGTCGGTAAACGGTGAACGCCATTCCAAACAGTGGGAAACAGGTCTGACCTATTTTCCACTGTTTGAACAGACGATGAAATACACCTACGCCTACAAGGACAGCGAGGGGAAGCGGCACGAGGAGTCGATGGATGCCGCTTCCCGCGAAGCCGTTTTCGAGGCGTTGAGGGCGAGGGGCATACGGCCGATCAAGGTCGTCGCTGCAGACGGCAGCAAGGCGAACGGCGAGGTTGTTGGTATCAGACGGCGCGTCGTTGCCTCGATTGTTTTGCTCGCCGCGGTGGTTGTCGGAGTTGCCGCATACTTTGTCGGCGCTCGCTCGACCGATCCCGGCGATGTGCCGTCTTTCGAGGCCGAGCAGACGAGGCGGCAGGTCATTGGCGACACGGCGGTAGTCGACAAGGGCATTTTGACCGGCTGGAGCGAGGTTTTCCCTGAAGAGGGCGAGCGGTTTTTCGCAAGCTTCGCGATCCCAGGCGTAAAGGCGGGGCAGCGCAACACCACCGTCGAGGAACTGAACGCCGCGCTTGGGCGCAAGGTTGCGGCTTCACCTGACGACGGCATGGAAGCGCGGCAGATCAAGTCGATGGTCGAGGGAATGAAGTCCGAGGCCCGTGCCTACATCGCAGCTGGTGGAACGATTGTCGAGTATGGTAAACGCCTCACCGAACGCCAGGACGCCGAAATCGCAATCTACGAGCGGGCAAAGGCCGACTTCGAGGCGGCAAAGAAGACGAAGCCTGACGACGAACTCGTCGCCTATTGGGAATCGCTCAACGACCAGCTCCGCAACCTCGGCATCAAGCTCCTCCCGCTTGAGTAGCACTATTCGTTTGGATTAGCAATTGTGCGCAGGCCAATGCGGCGGAGGGCTTCGTTCTTTGACTCCCAAGTCTCGGGCGAGGACTCGTTCTCGAGTTCGCGGCGGGTGCGCTCGTAGATATGCATCTCCTGGGTTGTGCGCTCGTTGAGCCGCCGCCAGAACGAACGTGGCGTACCGTTGCCATTGGCGAGATAGTAGCGCATTTCCTCGCGGATGCCGTTGACGATCTGCTTCAGCTCACGCAGCTCACGCTCCTCGCCCACGTCAATGGCGATGTCGTGCTCGGCAGCAAGCTCTTCCTTCGCGTAGGCTGCGAACGCTGCATCCATCGCTGCGTCCAAGAGCCGTGGATTGGCGCCCTTGGCGCACATAAGCTTTCCCGGCTGCGCGAAGACCGCGAGCATCTGGTCGCCTACGCGCGGCAAAGCCGCCGCAAAGTCGCCGCGCTCCAGCCCCTCCATCGTCGCCGGGTCACCGTATATCTGGTGGCGTGGTGCGGACGCAGCGGAATTGGCGGCTGTGGCGGCCCCTGTGCGCTCCCCGCCGAAGTAGGCAACCACACCCGCGACAACGGCGGCGATGGCTACAAGGGCGAACACGGCGCGTTTGCGCAGACCCCGCACCTCGCCATTCGCCTTCGATCCATCCGCCGCGACAACTTTGATGGGGCGAATGCCACGTCCGCGAAGTGCCTCAAAGACCTCGTCGCGGCTCTCGGCATCGAGTGAATCCTCATGCCTGACGCCGTCCGAGGTCTTGTATGCGAAAGTGTACTTCACTTCTCCTGCTTCTTCGTCTCGGGCTTGATCTTAAGAGGTTCGGTAGGCATTGCGTGAACCTTGTCCCAGATAGCCTTCTGCACGTCGTTCGTCGGAGCGGGTGCCCAGCCTTCCTCACAGGCCTTGCGGTAAGAGACGGTTCGCCAAGGCTTCACGCCCATCTGAAGGAGATACTGTTGGCATCTCTGAAGTCCGTCGACAGGGAGCGTATCGTCGGTAAACTCGTCAAGCCCATCGGCAGATGCGACAAAGCTGAGAAGGTTGTGCCTGTAAGCCGAACCAATGCCTCCCAAGAGGATGCATCCGACGCGGGCCATTTCCTTTTTTACGCGAGCCTCGAAAAATGCCGGTTTCTCGCCGCGCCCCTCGGCCAGCTTTGCAACATTGACAAACGCCCATCTACCCTCTGGTGCAACGAGCGACATTGGCATGGAAGCATCGTCGATCACATACAGGGATAGCTCGCCGAATATCTGCGGGTTCGAGAATGAGAATACGGCGTTGGTGTGGGCAATTGGCGTCTTCAGGAACCGCTCCATCTGCGTCCGTGCGGCTTCCAGTATCTCGACGCCAACCCGCTGCTGCGCATTGACATAATACACATCTTTGGAGTTGCGGTGACGAGCTTGCATCGTCCCTCCGGATTCGCTCTCAACGATGGCGCGAACCGTGCGCCCGTCTATCGTGCCTCCTGCGGAAAGATTCATTGCTGGCAAAATGCAGAATGATGTCAGAATGGCCAGTGTTGTAAGCTTGTTTGAATTATTCATATATCTTCTCCTGTGCGATCAGTTTTGTTGTTGCTCAAGCATGCGCTTGAACGCAAGCCTGGAAAGCAGCGCTCCTTTTATTGGCGCCACGCCTTTTTTCTCCAGCATGAGGTTGGCAGCATCAATGAGGTCTTCCATGTCATCTGCTGAAACGCCTGGCTTCGCGACGAGCTTTGCAACTTCCCGCTCTATCTCGGCCTTGTACGCGCCGAGTTTTTGAAGCTCGGCGCGGGACTCGTTCATAATCTTGCCGATGTCTTCTCCGTTATTGTAGGCCTTTCTCAACTCTTCCCTCGCTTCTATGACCGCCTGCTTTAACTCCTTGTCGTGAGGCGAGTCGGTGGGTTCGATCTTGATAGGCGTCTCAAGTGAACGCAAGAAGCGCTTTGTGAATGCCTCTCCAAACTCATGGTTGCCGAGAACTCTCGTCCCCGGCTCGGTTGAGATAACGAACGCGATATCGTTGTTCGCCCTGTCCTTGAAAATTCTATAGTGGGCTGTCGGCTTGGGATGAGGAGAAGGCGGATCAAACGGAACGATAGGGTTGAACATGAGCCAATAGGAATATTCGGCCTGCGTCAGCCGGTTTGTCTCTGAAGCGGAGAGATGCCTTATGTCCCAATTGCTCAACGCCTCTGGTGGTTGGGGTTTTTCGGGTTTGACGATGTTAGTCTTCTTTGGGTGTACAGACGATCGCGGCCCTTTTTCTTTCCTGGCTGGCTTCCCTTCGCCTGGCTCAGTAGCGCCTGTCATAAAAATCAGATAACAAGCGAACAGTATGCCTGCACACAGGAGAATCAGACTCCAAATGAATGTCGCAGACACTTTCTGCTTTTTCTTTTCGTTGGCTTTGGGAGGTGGCGCAATCATTGTCTTTCCTTATTTGAACACAAAGCCCGCCCGATTTCTCGGACGGGCTTGCGTTTTGTCAGCGGCGTCAGCAATTAGGCGCGCTTGCGCTTGAGTGCGAGACCCGCGACGCCGAGGAGGAGCAGAAGCCCGCTCGTCGGCTCAGGAGCCGCCGCTGTCCAAGCGCCAGCGTTGCCCTGAGTATAGGACGCCTGGCTCTGAATCGCAAAGGACGAGCTGGCCGTGCCCGCAGGGTCAACCGTCTTGACATTGCCAGAGGCGGTCGTGACGTAGTAGTTTGAATCCGCCGTAACTGTTGCGGTATCGAAGATGACCGCAAAAGTGTTTACGCCTGAGGTCTTGCCAGGGATACTAGTCGATGCAAAGTCGACGCCAGAATTTGAAACGACACCGCCCGAAACGGCACCGCCAAGAACGGGGTCAGCATTTGCAAGAATGGCGTTAATTGCGTCGAGGTCTGCCGCCGCAGCCAGGGCAGCCTTCAAGGCCGCAGGGTTTGCATAGGTCCCCTTGTTGTTGAAGACATATGCAACACCGCCATCGAGCAGACTGTCGCCCTTGTATATGTTGTTAACCGACCAGTTTATGGATGCAGCCTGTGAAACAACAGCTACTGCAACTGCCATAATTGCTATTACTAATTTTTTCATTGTTTATTCCTTTTTCTTGCTTCTGCGCACGACCCTTTGCCGCACACAAAAATACTTTTACTCCATGAACTGAAGGGCGCTTCCAAGTTCATTGCCATCAGCATCCTCATAGTAAGGAGCCGCAAGGATAAAGCCCTCACCAGCAGCAAATACGCGGTCTGATTTAGTGTAAGCGGCTCCATCAAAGGTATACCAACCAGCTTCGCCATTAGTGGCATTATCGGATCCTTCAAGAAGATAGTAATAATCCTGCACAAAGGTTCCATAGTCATCAAGCTCCTGAAGAACGAATGCACCATCAAGCGGGGCGTCTGTCGCATCCTTCGGGAAAACAGGAACTATCTTCTGAATGGACATTTCAATCGGGCGATAGTTAGCACGGCTCCAAGTTCCAGAGTACTCATAAGGCACAGCTTTTGCGTCCGTCTTGACTTCGCCGGCAATCTGATAGTCTACAGGAAGCTCGTTGCCATCGGAGTCCTCGTAATAGGGAGCCGCAAAGATAAAGCCCTCGCCGCGCTCAAATGTGCGGACAGCCTTTGCGTACTTGGCTCCATCAAATGTGTACCAACCAGCTTCTCCGTTGGTAGCATTGTCAGACCCTTGCAGAAGCCAGTAATAGTCCTGTACGAACGTCCCGTAGTCGTCCAGCTCCTGAATGACATAAGAGCCATCAAGAGGGGCGTCAGTTGCGTCAGCAGGGAATTGAGGGATAATCGACTGGATGTCGCAGTAATCGCTGTTGATGCCGATGAACATGCCACCGCGCGAGAACGTGCCGGAGTACGGCGATCCTGAAGTCATATACCCGACAGCGTTCGTAAATGCGATTAGCCGCTAATTGCAGGGACAAGACGCCATAAATTGTACAGTCCCAGTGCAGTAAAGTGTATGGAAATTCAACCGAAATCGGGGGCTACGGAGACCAGATTATGTACGGTATTAGCGAATGCTTGTCGTCCGTCATCATTGGGACGTCGCGAACTTTCGCAAAGTCTACGCGAACATGGTGGTCCGGATCGAACATCTCGGGCAAAGTCTCCCTGGACATGAACGCCCACATGGACTCGAAGGCATATCCATTCGGAAGGCAGCGGAACGCCTCGTGCTGGAGGTCGAACGTGCCAGCGGCGGCCTTCATTATCGGCATTAGGTCAAGATGCCAGTTGGACAGATGGAACGCGAGGATTCCGTCCGGTGCGAGCCTGTCGAGATAAAGTTCAAACGCCTCCCTGGTCGTCATGTGCGGAGGGATGGAGTCACCGTTGAACACGTCCACGACAAGGATGTCGTACTTTGGCTCGCCCCGTTCGCGTTCCTTTTCAAGGGCGCGCCTCGCATCATCAGTCACGATCTCAATCTCGCCGACGGCCTTCGGAACGAATGAAAAAAGCGATGTGTCAGTCGCGACGCCGACCACGGCAGGGTTTATCTCATAGAACCTGAACGAGTCCCCAGCCCTCGCGTAAGTAGCAAGCGTACCTATCCCCATGCCGCAGAGCCCGACGCGCAGCGGCTCCTTCCGTGACGACTTCGGATGCTTGAGGAAAGGCAGCCCGCCGGCAGTGTCCGTGTAATATGTTGTCGACCGAGCGGACTTCCATGTTCCGTCGACGAGCTGGAATCCGTGCGTCGTCCCGTTGACGACAAGCCCGTTAGCCTCGAAGTGATCGCCGTTGGCCGAGTCGACGGAAGCATGCGCCACGCAGCCCGTGCCGTAGAAGTTCCTGTATCGTCTGACGACATCGCCTTCGACAGTGCCGATTCTGCCAAAAGCATACAAGCCCAGTGCGACCGGAAGAACATAGAAAGTCCAGCCTGCAATCTTTCTCTGCAACGGCGAGAGTTGAACTCTGCAAAGTGCTTGCTTACAGAGCACCCGTGATTTCTGTAGCGAGAGAGCACAAACCGCTGCAATTCCAATCGGGTATTCGGCTATTCGATCTGACAGCATCGGCATTACGAAGGAGCAGAACGCGCCGCCCAGCCCGCCCCCGACTGCTATAAGCAGATAGTAGCGAGTAAGATATGCAGAGGCAGGGCGCAAAGCATAGAGCCGCGAGTGGATGACGAACCCTCCCAAAAACAGAAGCAACATCGAAATCGCCATCTCCCCCCTGTAGTACTTGAAATCAGTGAATCCCATGTGCCACGCAGCGACAACTGAGAGAGGGATCACGGCAATCGAGGCCAGCGATGACAACCGAGAGCCCCTGTCGGTGAAGGCGAATATGTACGAGAGAAGGTAGACGGACAAGCCAACCACCCAGATCAGCGGAATCGGCGTTATGTCCGAGTTCACGTGGGCGGAGACGGCATTCAGCAGGAAGCATGACAGAGCCGACAACAACAGATACTGAATGTATTTTGGAGGCCGTTCAGTGCTCGCTTCATCTGTAGATTCGCTCTTGACCAAGTGCGACGATTCACAGTTCAGCACTGCCAGCAATGCAAGCCCTGTTGAGTATACAAGGCATGCCACGGCGAATGCCAGCCATTGTTGCGGCAAAGTCATGTACCTCTCGAAAACGAATGGGTATGCCCACAGCCCGAGCAGTGAGCCGAGGTTTGAGATGGCGTACAGCCCGTAGTTGCCGCCGCTCAAATCCTGAACGAGCGAGCTGTTGGCCGAAAGCACGACAAACGGGACGGCGACGATAAGAAGAACCGCGAGGAACGCGGCGGCAGACGCGGGGAATCGCTCTGCGATGCCTGGGAGCTGGGATCGAAGGCTTGTCGAATACAGCAGCCATACGGACGAGGCGAACAACAGGAAAACATGCACCCAAAGGCGGGCTTTACGCGAGGTACCGGTGCCTTTGCGGATTACATGGGCGTAGAAATAGCCGCCGATGAGCAGCATCTGGAAGGTGGCGAGGCAGACGTTCCACACCGCCGCAGTTCCTCCGAAGTGTGGCAGAAGTGTGTTGCCCATCATCGGCTGGACGAGAAAGACGAGAAACGCACCCAGGAATATCGTGCAGATGCCAAGCGGTGATGTCCGTGGCTTTTGCATGGCGTTGTTTACCTGCTCTCGTTGGGGTCTTGCAACATTGGCAAGCCGATGGCGCGAAGCTCGGCGTTCTTTTCGGCCCATAGCGCGTTCAGTTCGTCTTCGCCGAGACGTGAGCGTGCATCCATCAATTCCTGCTTCGCGGCGCGATAGTAGGCGGCTTCCTGGTTCTGGCGTTCCACAAGACGCCTTGCATACCCCTCTGCGGAACCTCCTGCCTCCATGTACTGGCGAAGCTCGATCTTCATGCCTTCAATGATCTGCTTCAGCTGGCGGTATTCCAGAAGTTCCGCCTCGTCGCTTTTCAGTTCATTGGCAAGTGATTCTTTAATGGACTTTGCAACAGATGAAAAGTCCGATCCTACGCGGGTCGCTATGCCAGGCTGCGCAAAGCAGGCAAGGATCGTCTCGCCCCTGTTCAGCCCGCACGCTTTCCATCCTGTCGCCACGCCATTTTCGATTATGCTTCTGTCGCCGTATATCTGATGGCGGACTGAAAAGTCCTGCGGTGTACTTTCGCTCTGCGGCTCGACACGGAGAAAAGCGTAGGTGCAGACAGCCGCCACGAGTGAGGCAGCAACTGCAACGATGGCAACCACTCGCTTCCTGATGCCGGTCGGCTCGCCGTTTGCCTTGCTTCCGTCTGCCGCCGTCACTTTGATCGGGCGAATCCCCTCGCTGCGCAGGGCGGCGAAGGCCTCGTCGCGGCTGGGGGCGTCAATCTCTCCCTCCAGCCGCTTGCCTTCGCTTGTGCGGTATGCGTATGTATACCTCATCTGCCTTTCTTGGGATCGAACTCGATCTTGACAGGCTTCGACGGCAGTTCGTGATACTCGTTCCAGATTGCCTGCTGGTATTCGTTTGTCGGCTGGGCTGCGAAGCCGAGCCTGCAGGTCTCGCGGTAGGTGATCTTCGAGAACGGACGTACTCCGAGTTCCTTCAGGTATATCGCCATTTTGCCCGCCGTCTCGAAGTTGAGCCGCGAGCTTTTGAAGTTGTCGAGCTGCTGCGGCTCTGTGATCGCGCCCATGAGCGACATTCCGAACCCATCGCAGGCAGCTCCGCCAACATAAGCGACAGCTCTCGCAAGCTCACGACCTACGCGCAGCGTCTGGAACTCACCCGCATAGGGCTTGATGTTGATTACGGCCCAGCGGTTCTCAGGCGCAACGAGAAGTCCTGGCAGCATGTCATCCTCGACGATGAATACGGCGACATCGGCTTTGCTTGTCTCAAGCGCCTTGTCGATGGTAGCGAGCGTTACTGACTTCGGCTGTGCAGATTCAAGCTTCAGCTCGAAAAGCGCGGAGTCCTCGACGTCCGACAGATATCCGGCGAGCTTGTCGTTGCCTATCTTGTCCTGCGCGTTGATCACCTTGAACGACCCAGCCATGTCGCGCTTGTCGCGGACGATGCCGCCGTTGCGCTTCATCATCGAGAGCTGGATTCTTGCCTTGCGCTCTTCCGGCGTCAGCTTGCGCTTCTCGGTCGAGACAGTCGACGCCGTATTAGTATCTGCGGCTGGCGTTGCATTGTCCGCGTATGATGCCGCGCAGATGAATGCGACAGCCGCTCCAAACAGTAGTGTTCTCATTTCTGCTCCTTTGCTTTTGCCGCAGCAAGTCTAAGCTGCAGCTTGAAAATTTTTGAATTCGACAATGTTGGTACGCCTTTGTCCTTTAGCATCTCATCAGCAGCCTTGCTCAAGTCCTCCAGGTCCTTTTCGGTAAGATTAGGGTCGTTGGCGATTTCGAGAACCTGCTTCTTCAGATCTTCGCGGTATTGACCGAGACGTTCCAGTTCTGCCCTCGCCTCGTTTATGATTTCAGCGACGTCCTCTCCTTGGTTCATCCTATGCCGAAGCTCTTCCTTCGTCTCTATTACAGCGCGCTTCAGCTCCTTTACATAGTCGTCGTCCTCTGGCAGAATCTCAATCTTCTCGTCGAGCGACGCCTTGAAGTCATCGTTGAAACGCTTTCCGAACTTAACCCAGTTCTCAATGGGCTCGCCAGGCTCAATCATCAGAACATGGGCAATTGAAATCTCGCTTGAACGTTTGAAAGCCGTCTGCTCGGGATGGCGGGAGCTGAGATTGACCTGAAGGGGCTTCTCTTTGTTAGGCTTTCCGAAAAAGTATGATCCATCACGGCGACGAAGGTTGCCGTCTTCGTCCGTCCACATTCCGTTGCGGCGGAGTTCTTCAGGCGATTCCTTGTACGGTTCAGGCTCTGCCTTTTTAGGCGCGACCTTAACAGGTTTGCTTTTGGGGACTTCTTTCTTAGAAGACCTGGTTACTGGGTGCTCCTCTTTGCGACTCGAGTTTGAGAATAGGAAAAAGAATCCAATACCTACAACTACAACGACGGCGGCAACGGCAGAAAACTTGAGAAGTGTCGACGGTGAACGATTCGGCTGAATTAAGTTCTTAGTTTTGCCGTTTCCTTCTTCGACGCGCGTTGCAGAGATGCCGCGATCCTTCAGCATCTTGAAAAGCTCCGAGCGATTGTCGGCGACAACGTATTCCTGCGTCTGCTTGCCGTCCTTCGCTCGGTAAGTTATAAGGTAGTTGGCCATTTTCCGTCCCTGACTGATGGAAGTTTGTCGAGCATTAAAAGATTAAGCCCGCCCGTGCAATCACGGACGGGCTTAACGTTCCTATGCGACTAACGGATTAGGCGCGACGGCGACGGAGCGCGAGCCCAGCGACGCCGAGGAGAAGCAGCAGACCCGAAGTCGGCTCCGGGACAGACTGCCAAGCACCGGCATTACCCTGCGTTGCGGTCTTCTGTGAACCGAAAGCAATAGACGAGTTCTGGGTTCCCTCAGAGATGGCAACATTCTTTGTAGATGTCAGATAATATGCACTATTGTCACCAGCTATCACGACAGCATAGAAATTGTAGCTGTTTCCACCCGCCAGGTTCAACTTTGAGCCTGCATTGATAACTGCGATATCCGTGTAGGTAGAATTTGAATACTTACCTGCAGCGGTCCATGTCAATGCATATCCGTCGCTTGCTTTGGTTGCAACGCCAGCAGCGTCAAGCCCTTCCCAAGAGTCAAGTGATGCCGCAGCAGTTGTGAACAAATACGCTTTATACGTATTATCCACAAGGGTGTCGCCAGCATAGACGTTTGTAAGCGTCCATGACACGGTAGCAGCCTGCAATCCAACCGCCATAGCGACAGCTGCAAGCGCAATTATTAGTTTCTTCATTTTTGCTTTCCTTTTTTATATGCAGGTGACCCTATGCCACCCACAAAATCTTAAAGACCGAGTGCTGCGAACTTGAGTTTTCCACCGACAACGCTGGAGTTGAAAACAAATCCCTCGCCGGGTTCGAAAACTTTGGTTGCCAATGTTTCGCCATCGCCATTGTACCAGCCATCTCCAAGTTCTTCACCCACATCGTCTTCGAACAAATAGAGGAACTGCTCGTCAGCACCACCTGAAGGCTTAATTGTCTGAAGCTGGAATGCTCCGCCGCCAACAGTCGCACCATCTGCGTCAACGGGAACTATGCTCTGAATCGAAACTTGCGAAGGACGCATATTACCGAGATCCGAGAAGCCCGTGGCGATTCCAACATCAACCGCTTTTGTCACAACTTGGCCTGCAAAGGTCAATTTAGCACCTTCCACAGAGGAGTTAAAAACGAATCCCTCACCAACTTCAAATACCTTTGTTGCAAGAGTTTCGCCGTCACCATTGTACCAACCATCACCAAGCTCTTCTCCAACATCGTCTTCAAACAGATAGAGGAATTGCTCATCTGCTCCGCCAGAAGGTTTAGTCGTCTGAAGCTGGAATACACCGCCACCGAGAGTATTGCCCTCGCTATCGCGCGGAATCATATCAGTAATGGACATGGTCTCCTGCGCAACATTCACAAATGTTGCTACCCCATTGCAGAAACCGGACGGCAAATCCTTCTGCTGATACCCGACGATGTTCGCAGATTCGACTGCGAGGGCAGCGCCGCAGGTCGCGACAGCTGCGAGAGCAATGAGTTTCTTCATCTTTACCTACTTTCTCGGAACCCAGTCCGATGAGTTTGTTTTCCCGCTTGAGCTTTGCGCTTCGATGTTCAGTTCCCAGACTGACTCATTTCTACGCTCGTTCTAACGAGGTCCTCGGAAAGCCGACCCGCACTCGCGAGTCTACAATCCTCCCAAATGACACCGCAATTATACACTATTTCCCGTCAACCGCGCAAGGGGGTGTCAAGGGGGAATTTAAAAAATTTTTCGTCCCCGCCTTCCGCTCCTCGCCCCCATTCCACCCCTCCTCCACTCCAAAACCCGCCCAAACCCTTGATTTTACGGCCTATCGTGGGGCCTGTCCCCAATTCTAGCGGGGAACGGGGAATGGGGAACGGGGAACGGGAAAGCTGGCAAAAAAATTTTCACCCACCCCCAATCTCCCACCCCGCGCGCCCTCCCGCGCCGTCGCGCGAGGCTAGGCAGGATTTGCCGGCCCTGTTAAAGCCCGCGAATCACACCCTCGCTTTTAGACGCGGGATTTCGGCAGAGTCCAGCTTCGTGAATGCGAAACACTTCCAACCAAGATCTTTCAGCGATGCACCGACGAGATATAGGGTTTTGTCATCAATTACAAGAAACCTGTCGTGAAAGTTC
>OCTX012281771.1_pt1 | contig 18385 bp, 17 predicted proteins | sample 1539691 | NCBI WGS metagenome assembly OCTX01 (sample SAMN02144231, study PRJEB22623) | gut metagenome | biome: sheep rumen | host: Ovis aries | place: New Zealand | reverse complement strand
ACAGGGGACCCGCGTCTCCGGGAACCTGTTTCACGACAACTGCCTTCCCTATGACTATCTGATGACTCCCGCCGGAATGGCTGCCGTTGGCGAGGACATCTTTATCGAGGTCTCACACGGCCCGACACTGGTCGACAATAACATCATGCTGTCCGCGAGGTCCATGAAACTGCCGGCGCAGGGTGTTGCAGTCGCTCACAACCTCCTTGCCGGTTCTCTTGCCGCCGTCGGACGCGGAGTGAACAACGGCGCAAAAACGCTGCCCAGCACCCGCTATACGCCGTACCATGTCCCGCACCGCACGGAGATCGACGGATTCATGTCCATCCTGCACGGAGATATGCGGTTCTACAACAACATCTTCATTCAGCTGCCCGTGCATCGGATGATGAGAATGGCTTCTTTCGCCGGAAAGATCATCCGGAATGAATGGGAGGACATGAACGCATTCGCAGGACTCTCCCCCTATGACGGGTATCCCACCGAGGCCGAGTGGAAAAAACAGTTCGAGGGGTACTGCGGTATGGGCTCTCCCGCCAGTGACCGGTATTATGACCATCTGCCCGTATGGACCGGAGGCAACGTGTATTTCAACGGCGCAAGACCGCGTAAAGGCGAGGCAGATGCTGTCCGGATCGGAGAGAAAGTCAGCATCTCCCTGACGGAGAAAAACGGCACATGGTCGCTGAAGACCGATCTCTGGGGAAAAATGCCGGCTCCGTACGCCGCGATGATTGGGACCGGAACGCTGGGCAAGGCCTTTGAGCCGGAACAGCCTTTTGAGAACCCGGACGGTTCGCCGATCACGCTGGATAAGGACTATTTCGGTAATCAGCGTTCGGGTCCCGTCCTTCCCGGCCCCTTCGCAGCAGATTCCGGCACGGACGTCTGCGTCGCCCGCTCCTGAAAAAAACGAACCTGAATGATTCCTTTAAACTGCCAGTGAAAACCGGCAGTTTTTTCATGAGCAGATTGATATGTACACTCTGCACACCGCATATTAGACAACTTCCATTTATGTTGTGTGCAATTTGACCAATGTATTATTACAAATTTTGTCAGGTTGTATTTTGATAAACAGAACAAGTTCGATTATACTTAATGTAGATTATTCTGATCCAGCGCTATGGATCTCACGAAAAGGAGATTGTTCATGAAAGATTTTTCAAGACTGGATGCTCTGATCAGGCGCTTTACCGAAGAAGGAAGCGTTCCAGGCTGCACCGTCGCCGTCATGCAGAACGACGAACTGATCTATCACGGTGAATCCGGGTACGCAAACCGGGAAAGCAAGAAGCCGGTGGATGTCAACTCCATGTTCAGCCAGGCTTCCACAACCAAACTGTTTACCTATGCGATTATCGGAATGCTGTATGAGGAGGGGAAATTCCTCTTCTCCGATCCTGTCTCCGACTATCTTCCCGAGTGGAAGGACACGAAGAAATACGTCGTTCTCCCTAACGGAGAAGTCACCGTCAAGCCGCTGGATCATCCCATGACCATCCGCAACGCCGTGGCGATGATGTGCGGCATGCCCTACTGTATGGTTCCGGCGATGGATCCTGTGACGCCGACACTTGCCGCTATGAGCAAGCAGATCGCCGAACTTCAGAAGGACGGTCCATCCACCCTGCGCGATGAAGTCCGCGTCATGGCCAACGCGCCGATCATGTTCGAACCGGGCTCCCACTGGCAGTACGGTTTCGGCAGCGAGATCACCGGCGCCATCGTGGAAGAACTGGAAGGCAAAGCACTGAGAGACGTATTCAAAGAGCGGGTCATCGATCCGCTGGAACTGGCGCATACGGATACTTTCGTCCATGACTGGAACAAAGAATTCATCGTAACGACCTACGGGAAAAAGGGTCCCGGCGAGTTCGAGCCCATCACCGGATACGGTGCGAACGATCCTGCCACCGTTCCCTACGGCGCGCGCGTCAACCTGCTCACCTCCTCAAGAGATTTCGCCGTATTCATGCAGATGCTCGCCAACGGAGGCACCTACAAGGGCAGAAAATATCTGGGCGAGGGTACGGTGAACATGTTGCATGAAAGCCAGCTGGACGCAGTCACTATCAAAGACTTCGAGAATGATTATCTCGCAGGCTATGGCTACGGTCTCGGTTTCCGCACACTGGAGACGCAGAAATACGGCCACAACGGACACCTTGGATGTTTCGGCTGGACCGGCGGTTCCGGAATCTGGGCAGAAGCAGATCCTGTCGCGAAAGCTTCCATCGTCTACATGCACAATATGTTCCCCAATGAAGAACTCTATCATCACCACAGAGTCCGCGCCGTTGCGTACGGCTGCCTTCTGTGATCAGAAACAAGGAGGAAACCATGGCAAATTTTGAGAAACTGGATCAGCTCCTTCAGGGATTCGTTGACGACGGTCTTCCCGGCTGTGCCATGCAGATCGTCCAGCACGGCAAAACGATCTATGAAGGATACTTCGGCTACGCAGATATCGAGAACAAAAAGCCGGTAACGAAGGATTCCCTGTTCCGGCTCGCATCCATGTCCAAGATTCCGCTGTTCACCGCGGCCATGATGCTCTATGAGCAAGGCAGATTCAACCTGACGGATCCCGTAGGCGATTATCTTCCCGAATGGAAGGACTGCAAGCGCTTCGACCGCCATCCCAACGGCGAGATGATGATTGTTCCTGTCCAGCATCCCATGACTGTGGGCGACATTCTTTCCATGAAATGCGGCCTTCCCTACTGCAACTCGGATGCTTTCACGGAGGATCCCACTCTGCGCACCATGCAGGAGATCATGCGTCCCCTCTGGAAGAAAGGACACTTCACCGTGCAGGAACACATCGCGGCCATGTCCAAGGCGATCCTTGCATATGAGCCCGGTTCCATGTGGACGTACGGTTTCTCCAGCGAGATCACGGCAGCGTTCCTGGAAGTCGTTTCCGGCAAGGACATCGATACGCTGCTTAAAGACCTTATCTACGATCCGCTCGGCATGAACAACACACGCCCGCGCTTCTTCGAAGGTGCACAGGAGCGTATGGTCACCATGTATCAGTGGGGCAAGGACGGAAAAGTGAAGCCCACCGTTTCCCCGATGGACGAGAAACATCTGCCCGGCGAGGAGCACACCATGGGATGGGGCCGTCTGTTCTCCAATGTCAACGATTACGGTAAACTGATGGGCATGCTGGCAAACGGAGGGGTATACGACGGAAAGCAGATCATGGGACGCAAGACCATCGATCTGATGCGTGCAAACGGACTTTCCGGCGATGCGCTGGCCTGTTTCCAGGATGACGGCTATCCGTACAACGCAGGTTACGGTTACGGCTACGGTGTCCGTACACTCATCGACAAAGCAGCCGCAAACCACAACGGCTCTCTCGGCGCCTTTGGCTGGACGGGCGGTTTCGGCACCTGGTGCGAGGCGGATCCGGAAGAAGGCGTCGGCCTGGTCTATATGCACAACACGGCACCGAACAAAGAAGTCTATTATCATCACCGGGTACGCACCGTTGCGTACGGATGTCTGGATTGAGGGGGAGGAGGAAAACATGTCGAATTTTAAGGATCTGGATCGCCTGCTTCAGCAGTATGTGGACGACGGTCTGCCTGGCTGCGGTATGGTGATCGCGAAACACGGCGAAGTCCTCTATGAGAAATATTTCGGATACGCAGATATAGAAAACGGGGTCAAACTGGAGCAGAAACATCTTTTCCGTCAGGCGTCCCTGACCAAGGTCGCGATGTACACCACTGCCATGATGCTCTATGAACAGGGCAAGTTCCTCATGACCGATCCCATCTACGATTTCTTCCCGGAATGGCGCAATACAAAGAAAAAAGTGACCCTGCCAAACGGAACCGTCAAAGTCGTCCCGGTGGACAAGCCCATCACCGTCAAAAACGTCATGAATATGACCTGCGGGCTGCCTTATCCCATGATCCTGGGCGGCATCCCTGTGCAGAACCCGACTGCAGAGTCTATGCGCCACGCTCTTGAACCGCTTTATAAGCAGGAACACTTCACGGTACGGGATCAGATCCGCGCACTGGCGGATGTTCCGATTGCCTTCGAACCCGGAACCCGCTGGCTCTATGGTTTCGCCAGTGAATTCACAGCCGGCCTTATCGAGGCCGTGACCGGCAAGCAGGCAGAACTTGTCATCAAGGAAATGCTCTTTGATCCTCTGGAAATGAAGACCACCGCAAATTTCCTTTACGGGGATATGGGCGAACGCCTGGTCAAGAACTACTGCCTCAGGCCCGGAAAGAAACTGGGTGACGAGGACGCACTCGTGATCCGTGACGATTCCATGATGGTTGGACCTCTTGGCTCTGTCAACGGTTTCTCCAGAGTCGTCACAAACCCCAGCGATTACACCCATCTCATCCAGATGCTTGCCAACGGCGGCAAATGGAAGGGCGAACAGATCATGGGACGCAAAACCATCGATCTGATGCGCACCAACACCATCAGCGACGAGCTGATCCACAAGGACTTCTCCAACAATTATCTGTGCGGCTACGGCTACGGCTACGGTGTCCGCACCCTGCTGGACAAATACGAGGGACATCACAACGGCTCTCTCGGACAGTTCGGCTGGACCGGCGGATCCGGCACATGGGGCGAAGCGGATCCTTCGGAAGGGACTTCCATCGTCTACATGCACAACCTGCAGCCTAACCTGGAGGAGTATCACCATCTGCGCATGCGCGCTGTCGCATACGGCTGCCTCTGATCCTTTTTTAACCGTTTCAGGTCAGCGCGGGACACGCTGCGATCCCAGATCGCAGCGTGTCTTTTTTCCATAAAAAACAGACGTCGGTTTTCCGGCGTCTGCCTTTTAGTAGTTGAAATTCTTCAGGGCTGGGCGGATTCGTTCTCCGGTTTTTCCGGAGGCGCTTTCGCCACAGTAAGCTTGAGGACGTTGGAAGTGAGAAATTCCAAGCCCGCATCCGCATTCTGCTTGAAGACCAGTTCCGGGAAGACCTCCGTTGTTTCCTCATAGACGATCTCCACCTGAAGGCCGAGGCTCTCTGCCAGTGCCCTGGCATTCATCCAGTACTGTCCGATAAAATCGGGCAGAATGACTGTCTGAGGCTTGTTCCGGTTCACATAAAGCGTGATCACGCGGTCGTCTTCGTTGAGACCGGTACCGGGCTGTGGGTCCTGCCCCACGATCAGACCTTCGCGTTTTGCCGGATCGTAGTAACTCACGATCACATAGTCATACTGGATCGTATCGAACTCGATCTCGGACAGATCTTTTCCAAGATAATCCGGGGCGGGTACGGTGACCTTTCCAGTCTGCGCGTTCAGCGCTTCCTGAATCTCCTGCTGCCTTCTTTTTGCTTCCGCGCTCTGAATCAGTCCGCTGAAGATATAAACGAAGATCATGACCAGAAACAGAGAAACCGAGAGGATCGTCAGCATGCTCCATACGGATTTGACACGCTCTTCTTTCTCCTCTTCCTGTTCCGCCGCCGTCGGTTCCATATCTTCCGGGAAGACAATATTGGGTTTATATTCTACAGGACCGTTGTCAAAGGAAGTGACTTCCCCTCTGAGCGCTTTTGCGAATTCTCCCACCGTCTCGATCCGCTTTGCGGGATCCACGAGCATGGCGTGCCAGATGGCATTGGAAACATCCCAGGGGATGGAAGGATTTAGTTCCTTCGGCGTCGCAAGGGTATCATAGTCCGTGCGCTGCTTGGCGTCCTGGGGCACCGTGCCCACCAAACAACGGTAAAACACAGCGCCGAGACTGTAGACGTCGCTGGCAAGCGTAAGTTTTTTACCGCTTTCGGCTTCGGGCGAGATGAACCCGTTTGAACCACTGGCTGGCGCATAAGGATCTGTGGAGAAGCCGGCAAGATGGACATCCCCATTGCGGTTGATCAGGATATTGTCCGGGGAGATGCTCCCATGGACCACTTCCTTGCGCTGGAGGAAAACCAGTCCTTTCAGCACGGGCTCCAGCACGATCTGCGTCTGCTCCGCAGAAAGAGTGCCTCCGTTGACTTTCAGCAGTTCCCTCAGGGTGATTCCCTCAAACGAGACGAAAGCAACATATCCCGTTCCGTTTTGAACAAAAGCATCAAGGAAAATCGGAAGTGCGGAGTTTTCCGGGGCATATTCGAAATTGGCATAGAACTGGATGAACCGGGCAAGACCGTCTTTATACTTTTTGCTCGCCTCGGGAGCGGCCTGAAGATAAAGGTCTCCGGGCGCACGGTTCGCAGCGCCGGCCGGAAAATACTCCAGGACGACGCAGCGTTCCAGTTTTGTCAAGTCATAGCCTGCATATTCCACGCAGTCTCCGTGGACCTGTTCAACCCGTCCGATCCGGAACCGGTTGTTCAGTTTGGTCCCCACAGGGAGTGCTCCCTCCGGATTCTTCTGCGTGCCGTTATACCCGCAGTGAGGACAGGATGTGGATCCGTCCGGCACCGTATGCATACAGTACAGGCAGCGTTTTTTTTCTGCCAATTGTTCTCTCCTATGTATAAGAAGGCGACGAATCGTCGCCTTCTTTTTTCAGTTCAGATCAGGGAAGATCTTCTTCGTTCTCCAGATTGTGCCAGACGCCCTGAACATCATCATCGTCATCAAGCATCTCCAACATCAGGCCGAAGTTCTTCAGCTGTTCCTCATCGGAAAGCGTGTTGTATGTCGAAGGAATGTAGGCGACTTCTGCCGAAGAGAAATGGTAGCCCTTGGCCTCCAGTTCCTCTGCGACCCGGACCAAGTCCACAGGCGCAGTGGTCACTTCCGCCTCGAATTCCTCGATCTCGATGTCATCCACACCGTCGATCTCCATTGCCTCTTCGAAGAGTTTCTCTTCATCCAGTCCATCCTCGTCCTCGATGATGATCCTACCCTTCTGGGTAAACATGTAGGAGACGCATCCGTTGGTGCCCAGATTTCCGCCGTATTTGTCGAACAGGTGGCGAACCGAAGCTGCCGTCCTGTTCCGGTTATCCGTCAGAGTCTCGACGATGACGGCGATTCCGCCAGCGCCATATCCTTCATAATTGATTTTCTCGTAAGAAGCGGTATCACTGCTGGCCTTGTCGATAACGCGCTTGATATTGTCATTGGGTACGTTGTTGGCTTTGGCCTTGGAAATTGCATCCCTCAGTCTCGCGTTGGAGTTGGGGTCCGCGCTGCCGCCTTCTTTGACCGCTACCGCGATCTCACGGGCAAACCGGGTAAAGATCTTGGCTTTCGCACCGTCTGCCTTCTCTTTTTTTCTCTTTATGTTGTTCCATTTGGAGTGTCCGCTCATTGATTTTCCTCCTGCTATCTGGGAAATGTATCACTAAAATATTATAACTGAAACGAAATATGTGTTTCAATATCCGCCGCCACTATCATTCCTCATGAGCGGCGACGATCTGTTCAAAAATCGAACGGATCCTGCCATTTTCTCCGGCAAGATAGAGATACCCGAACAGAGCTTCCAGCCCTGTAGCCGCCCGGTATGCTCCGGGATCCGCATTCTTCGGCGCCATCACCTTGTTGGCATTGCGCCCCCTGCGGACGAAATCCTGCTCCGCATCCGTCAGACCGGAAAAAATCCGGTCCAGAGCCTCGGACTGCGCTTCCGCACGGACATATTCCACACACAAGGCATGAAGCCTTCCGGCAGGAGCGTCATGAACGAGAGAAATATGCTCCCGAACCAACAGTTCATAAACGGCGTCCCCGACAAAAGCAAGTTCCACAGGGCTTTTCTGTTTGATCTCATGCAGCGTCATCTGCTGTCCTTCAGGTAATGTAATCAAACTGGTAATCTCCTATATGGATGGTATCCCCTTCCGCAACTTTCAGTTCCTCCAGACGGTCCAGAATTCCCGAATCCGCCAGAGCGTTCTGGAAATACATGAGGGATTCATAGTCGTCGATATTGCTCTGCATGAGAATGCGTTCCAGCCACGGTGCGACGATCTCCCATTCCCCGTCCGCATTGCGCTGAACGGTGAAATCCCGGTCTCTTCCCTTCTTTTCGGGACGGACAAAATCGGGCTCGTAGTGCCGCACAGGGGGCAGCTGAGAAAGGACCTCGGCGCATGCCGCGACCACATCCTGTGTGCCCTGGGTAGTCACTGCGGACATGAAAAGGCAGTCATAGCCTTTCTCTTCCACATATGCCCTGAAGCGTTCCACCTGCTCCGGATCTGCGATATCGGTCTTATTCCCCACGACGATCTGTCTGCGGGACGCCAGATCCGGACTGAAGGCCTCCAGTTCCGCGTTGATCTGTTCGAAATCCGCGATGGGATCCCTGCCTTCGCTTCCGGATACGTCCACCAAATGGACGAGCAGACGGCAGCGCTCGATGTGGCGCAGGAAATCATGACCAAGTCCAATGCCCTTGGAAGCACCTTCGATGAGCCCTGGGATATCCGCGGCGACAAAGGAGGTGTCCTTAAAGGACACGACACCCAGATTGGGTGACAGCGTCGTGAAATGATAGTTGGCGATCTTCGGCCTCGCGTTGGAGATCACGGACAGGAGTGTGGATTTGCCCACATTGGGAAACCCGATGAATCCCACGTCAGCGATCAGTTTCAGTTCCAGCGACACCTCATAGGATTCCCCCTGGGTTCCGGTCTTTGCGAACCGGGGGATCTGCCTCGTAGGCGTGGCGAACTTCGCATTCCCGAAACCGCCGCGTCCGCCCTTACAGATAAGGACAGGCTCGTCGCCGGAGACGTCCGCCATGATCTGACCGCTCTCCATCTCCCGGACCACCGTCCCTCTCGGGACTTTCAGGATCAGATCGTCGGCGCTCTTGCCATGGCAGCGGTTTCCTCTGCCGTTTTCCCCGTTTGCCGCGACATATTTATGCCGGTACTTGTAGTCCGCCAGCGTGGACAGATGGTCGTCTGCCAGCAGATAGATGCTTCCGCCGTCTCCGCCGTCTCCGCCGTCCGGACCACCCGCTGCCACATATTTCTCCCGGTGGAAGCTGACAGCGCCGTCTCCGCCTTTGCCCGCGGTGAGTTTGATCCTAGCTTTATCAACAAACATCGTTTGGTTCCTCATTATGAAAAAATCCCGCGCCATCGGCCCGGGATCTTTTGTGTTAGTTCAGTACGTTGACCTTCTTGCGGTCTTTTCCGTAGCGGGTGAATTTCACCTTGCCATCTGCGAGTGCGTACAGTGTGTCATCAGAGCCGATGCCAACATTGAGACCCGGATGGATGTGTGTTCCGCGCTGACGAACCAAAATGTTTCCGGCGAGGACGAACTGTCCGTCTGCTTTCTTGACGCCGAGGCGCTTGGACTCGGAGTCTCTGCCGTTCTTTGTAGAGCCTACACCTTTTTTATGTGCCATTCGTAGAATCCTCCGTTCCTTAAGCGTTGATCGCGGTGATCTCCACCTTCGTGAAGCTCTGGCGGTGACCAAGTTTCCGTTTTTCGTTCTTCTTCGGCTTGTAAGTGAAGACAGTGATCTTTTTGGAACGACCCTGTTTCAGGACTTTGCCGGTAACTGTGGCGCCTTTAACAGTAGGGGTGCCGATCTTGGCTTTCTTCTCGCCGCCCAGCGCGAGCACTTCTTCAAAAGTGACTTCTGCGCCTTCTTCGGCGTTCAGCTTTTCGACGAAAACGACGTCGCCCTGCTCGACCTTGTACTGTTTGCCGCCGGTTTTAATGACTGCATACATGACCTAAATACCTCTTGTCTTTTCTTTCAGACTCGCTGACCCAGGCGGTACGTTTTTGCGCACACTTAAAGAGCCTGTTACATGCGGCCTATCTATTATATCGGAGGGAATTCAGGTTGTCAACGGCCATTTTTCACGGTATACCGTGCTTTTCCGGCATTTTCAGGACAGTTCGAACATACCTGTGTACAACTGATAATATCTTCCCCGCTGCGCAATCAGGTCATCATGGTCGCCCCTCTCCATAATGTTGCCGTGCTCCAGCACCATGATGGCGTCGGAATTCCGGACCGTGGAAAGACGGTGCGCGATGACGAAGACCGTTCTGCCCTTCATCAGACCGTCCATGCCTTTTTCGATGAGGCGCTCGGTACGGGTGTCGATGGAACTCGTGGCTTCGTCAAGAATCAGAACAGGCGGATCCGCGACGGCGGCTCTGGCGATAGCCAGAAGCTGACGCTGTCCCTGCGACAGATTGTCTCCGTCCCCGGTAATCATAGTCTGGTAGCCGTCCGGAAGGTGACTGATGAAGAAATGGGCGTTCGCCAGTTTCGCGGCTTCGATACATTCTTCATCTGTAGCGTCCAGTCTGCCGTACCGGATATTATCCATGACCGTTCCGGTAAACAGGTGTGTATCCTGAAGCACCATAGACAGCGATCTTCTCAGGTCATCCTTGCGGATGTCCTTCACATCGAACCCGTCGTAAGTAATCTTTCCTTCCTGAACATCATAAAACCTGTTGATCAGATTGGTGATGGTTGTCTTGCCCGCGCCGGTGGATCCGACGAAAGCGATCTTCTGGCCGGGTTTCGCGTACAGGCTGATGTCCTTCAAAACTGGATGACCTTCATCATAAGCGAAGGTAACATGATCGAACCGGACATCTCCAAGCAGCGGCGTAATGGTGACAGTACCGTCTTCGGCAACGGACTTCCATCCCCAGTGCTCGGTGCGGCGTTCCGTCTCCGTGAGCGTTCCGTCATCATTCACTTCGACGTTGACCATTGTGATCTTTCCCTCATCCACTTCCGGTTCAGCGTCCAGCAGTGCGAAGATCCGCTCCGCACCAGCCAGCGCGTTCAGGATCGTGGTTCCCTGCATGGTGATCGCGTTCAGCGGCTGGCTGATCGTTCTGGAATACTGGAGGAAAGAACCGATCGTTCCGACGTCCATACTTCCGGAGATGACCATCTGGGCACCGATCATGGCAAGAATCGCATACTGGAGATAAGCCATATTCCCTGTGAACGGCCACATCACGCCGCCGAGAAGCTGAGCCCGCGTAGCGCAGGTCGTCAGTTCATCGTTCAGCGCGTCGAATTCCCGGACCGCAGTGGGTTCATGGTTGAAAACCTTGACGACTTTCTGACCGTCGATCATCTCCTGGATATAGCCGTTGGTGGTGCCCAGCGTCCGCTGCTGCTTGATGAAGTAGCTGACGGAATGTTTGGTGATGACACCCAGCGACATACTGATGATGACCAGGAACAGGATGACCAGCAGCATCAGTTTCCAGCTCAGGAAGAGCATCATGAAAAAGACGCCGACAAAAGTAATTACGGAACTCAGCAGGTTCGGAATGGACTGACTGAGCAACTGGCGCATTGCGCCGATATCGTTGGTATACCGGCTCATCATATCGCCGATGGAGTGGGTATCATAATACTTCAGCGGGAGCGTCTGCATATGGTCGAAGACCTGATAGCGAATCTTCTCCTGGATATTGGCTGCCATGTCGCCCAGAAGTCTGCTCTGGAAATAGCCGGCCAGAGACCCGATGGAATAGATCACAAGCATGCTGATGACGATACCAGCAAGTCTGGAATAGTCCGGCGTCGTGCTGTTGATATAGGGCATGACCGCCTCATTGATGATAGGCTTGAGGAAATAGTTGCTCGCCACGCCGGCGAGAGAGGAAACAGCCACGCACAGCAGCGATACCGCGATCGTGACGTAATAGTCTTTGAAATAGACGAGAAGACGTTTGAAAGTACCTGCGGCGTCCTTCGGTTTCTCAACGCCGCGGCCTCTCGGTCCGCGGGGCGGACGGGAATTGCTCTTTTCAGCCATTGTCGCGCTCTCCTTTCTGCTGTGATTCATAGACTTCGCGGTAGATCTGGTTGTTCTTCAGCAGGTTCTCCGGCGTATCGAAGCCGTTGATCTCGCCGTTGTCCAGAACGATGACCCTGTCCGCATCATGTACGGAAGCGATCCGCTGGGCGATGATGAATGTCGTCGTGCCGGCGATCTGTGTCTTCAGCCCATCGCGGATCGCGCGGTCCGTCGCCGTATCCACCGCACTGGTGCTGTCGTCCAAGATCAGGATCTTCGGATGTTTCAACAACGCACGGGCGATGCAGAGCCGCTGCTTCTGTCCGCCGGAAACGTTCACGCCTCCCTGCCCGAGTTCGGTCTCATATCCTTCCGGGAAGCTCATGATGAAATCATGAGCCTGAGCAGCTTTGCAGGCTGCCTCGATTTCCTCGTCCGTCGCATCCTCCTTGCCCCACCGCAGATTGTCACGGATGGTTCCGGAGAACAGGAGGTTCTTCTGAAGGACCATGGCACACGCCTCTCTCAGTGTGTCCAGTTTATAATCCCGGACATCTCTTCCGCCGACACGGACAGATCCGGTGTTCACGTCGTACAGCCTCGGGATCAGCTGGACCATGGTGGATTTGGCAGAACCCGTTCCGCCGATGATACCGATCGTCTCGCCGGACCGGATATCCAGATTGATATCTCTCAGAATATAGTTGTCGCTGTTTTTCTTATAGGTGAAATTCACATGGTCAAAAACCACAGAGCCGTCAGCAACATCCAGTTCCGCATCCGCACCGGAGTCGTCGATGTCCGGGATCTCGTCCATAACTTCGAGAATACGGTCTGCGGATGCCCCGGACATGATGATCGTGATGAACACCATGGACAGCATATTGAGCCCGAAGAGAATCTGACGGATATATTGGATAAAGGTAAGGAATTCGCCGGTCTTCATGGTTCCGGCAATCATCTGCCTTCCGCCGAACCAGCAGATCGCCACTGTCGTGCCGTAAATCACCATATTCATGATCGGGCCCGTCAGGATGACCGTGTGCTCCGCGCGAAGCTGGGCGCGTTTAATGCCTCCCGCCGCCTCGTGGAATTTCTCGTTTTCCTTGTCTTTCCGGACAAAAGCCTTTACCACCCGGACAGCGGTCAGGTTTTCTTCGATGACAGAGTTAATCAGGTCAAACTTTTCCATCATCGCCATGAAGAACGGATGTGCCTTCATGCCGATGATCGCTACAGATCCGCCCAGTACCGGGATAGCGATCAGGAAGATAGAACACAACCTCGGATTGATCCGAAATGCCATCACCGTCGCCGAGACCATCATGACCGGGCTTCGGAACAGCATGTGGATAATCATCCGAAAAGCATTTTCCACCTGAGATACGTCCGTCGTCAGACGGGTGATCAGAGAACCGGTGGAAAAATGATCCACGTTCGCAAAGGAGAAATTCTGAACCTTACGGAACATGGTGCTGCGCAGATTTTTGGAAAAGCCGGCGCCTGCCCGCGCAGTCAGCCACTGGCTGCCGATCCCGAAGATAAACGACAGGATCGCGCATACGATCATTTGGATCCCGATCCGCACCACCGCTCCTGTGTCCTGGTTCGCGATGCCCTCATCAATGATCCTGCTCATCAGATAAGGAATATATACTTCCATCGCGACTTCCGCCACGGTAGCGAGTGGCGCAAAAATAGTCGGGAGCCAATACCCTTTCAGATAGGGCATCAACCTTTTTATCATACCAAAAGCATCCTTCCTACTTTTTTTCTTCTTCCTGGTGATCCTGGAAAACCGTCTTCTTGAACGGTTCCAGGTTCCTGTACATTTTTTCAACAAGGAACTCCAGCATTTCCAGTTCCTCTTCCGACATACCCTCGAACGTCCGGTCGGTGTAGTCTTCGATGACTTTCAGGAAAGACTCCCCGTTCCGGATCCCTTTGTCCGTGATATACAGATGATATTGTCTCAGATTGTTATTTTCCGTTTCCTTGGTAATCAGCCCCAGTTCCTGCAAACGTTTTGTGGAGAGTGTGATTGCCGCCGGCGACTGAGAAAGCGCCAACGCGATATCCCTCTGGGAACATCCGGGATGGTTTGCAATATATCTCAGCACTCGGTGCTGTCCAAGGTACACACCGTTCGCTTCTGCCTCCCGGTTGATGAGATCCCGCCGAAACCTGTTCAGCCGGTCCATATTCCAACCAAGACGCATTGCCCGTTCTTTTTCCATCGCTCCTGCCTCTCAAAAAAATATAGTTAAGCAATCTCATAGTTTATTACTTAACAGTTAACAGTGTAATCTATTATTCTCAATTTGTAAAGTACTTAATTTTATGAGACAGCGAAATCCCTGAAACCGCTCTCAGACAGTGATCCTGATGGTATATACTGAATCCAGGCACGCTCACACTGATCTGCTGAAAGGAGCTAGGCATGGAAAACACCAAAGAATTACATTTGGAACTGGAAGACCGGGAATGGCCTTTTACCGGAACCGATCATGAAAGGATGATCGTGCGCGCAGTTGTCTTTGACAATGACGGTTTCTTCTATTTCGTGCGAGCAGACCGTGACGACGAATTCGGAAAAGCAGTCCTGATTGAGACTTCGGGCGGAGGCGTGGAATCCGGGGAAAAACTGGAAGAGGCACTGAGGCGAGAACTACTGGAGGAACTCGGAGCGCAGGTGGAGATCCTCTGCCGGATCGGTACGGTGAGCGACTATTATAACCTGCTGAAGCGCCGCAACCTGAATCATTACAACCTGTGCCGGGTCACCTGTCTGGGAAAGAATCACCTTACGGAAGCGGAAACCGAGGATTTCCATCTGTCCACCCTGAAACTCCGGTTTGAAGAGGCGGAATCGGAATATGAGCGTAGAGCCTGTACACCGATCGGACGGCTCATCGCCGCGCGGGAACTTCCGGTACTCCGACGGGCGGGAGAATTGCTTCGGGAATAGTACTGAACAAATAAACTCAAAGCGGTGCAGGTCATCCGACCCGCACCGCTGTTTTTTCTACCCTTTTTCACTCTACAGTCCGTACTGAGATCTCACCGGAAGAGTATGCCGTCCTGACGCCGTCTGTTTCGATGATCAGCGCCCCGTCATCTGCCACGTCCAGCGCAGTCCCCGTCCTTTCCTCCCCCTCCGAAGTGAACCGGACGGTCCTGCCCAGCGTCTCGCATCGCTCACGGTAAAGCGGAAGAACATCATAGTTCCGCTTCGTAAGTTCCAGGAAGCGGGCTGCGAAAACGCCTGCCAATTCGCTTTTCCGTTCCGGGTCCACACCAAGGGCACCGGCTGTTTTCGCGATCTCCGGCGGGAACCCGTCTCGAGGTTCGCAAAGATTGATTCCAAGACCGATGAGCACTGTGCCGGAGGATATTCTTTCACAGAGGATCCCCCCGGTTTTTTTCCCATCGAAACGCAGATCGTTTACCCATTTCAATTTCACATCCAGTCCGTAGACCTCCCTCACCGCATCCGATGCAGCGACGCCTGCAGCAAAGGTCGCGGGAAATTCGGGATCCATTTCCGGTACCGCCAGCGTCACATAAAATCCGGTGCTGTCCGGTGAATAGAAACTTCTGCCGTGGCTGCCCTTTCCTTTCGTCTGGCAATCCGATACGACCAGACGTGGAGTGTCCTCTATCGTAGCAAGTTCTCTCGCCAGATCGTTCGTGGAGGTCGTCTGCGCGAAAGTAAGGACCTGAATCGCGCAACCGCGCACCCGGAGTGCGGATAGGATCTGATCTTTTTCAAAACCCATGAGATCGCCTTGCCTTTTCTGTATTTGTCGGTTATAATTCTACAGCATATATAGGTAGAATTATAGAAAAAGACAGGAGTATTATGAGATTTTTTACCAGTGAACAGGTCTCGTGCGGACATCCGGACAAGGTCTGCGACCGGATCGCAGACACATTGCTGGACGCGTACCGCGCCGGTGATCCCGCCAGCCGGGTCGCCATTGAGGTCCTGATGAAAAACGACCTGATCGTCCTGGCAGGCGAGGTCACAAGCCAGGCGCAGATCGACGTACCGGCTGTCGTGCAGACCGCGTTGGATTACGTCGGGCTGAAAGAACAATACACGATCCAGAACCACATCTTCAAGCAGAGCCCGGATATCGCTCTCGGCGTCGACGTCGGCGGAGCGGGAGACCAGGGCATCATGTTCGGTTTTGCATGCGATGAGACTGAAGAATGCCTGCCTCTTGCTTATATGCTGGCAACCAAAGCCCTGAAGAAAGTGCGCGCGCTTCATCATCCGCTGCTCGGCGCGGACGCCAAATCGCAGGCGACTGTCGCTTACGGGGATGACGGCAGTATCCGGATCGACACTTTCCTGCTCTCCACCCAGCACAGCGAAGAACTATCTCTGGAAGAAGTGCGCGGTATCGTGGAGCCCCTGATGAAGGAAACTGCCCGGGAATATGGTCTGAATGAGGATTTCCGCGCGCTGGTCAACCCGACCGGCCGTTTCGTGATCGGCGGCAGTTTTGGCGACGCCGGAGTTACCGGACGCAAGATCATCGCCGACACCTACGGTGGCGGCGGACGTCACGGCGGCGGCGCTTTCTCCGGGAAAGACTGCACCAAAGTGGACCGCACAGCGGCTTATATGGCCCGCTATATCGCCAAGAAACTGCTGAAGACCTGCGGATTCCATAAAGTGGAAGTCCAGCTTGCCTATGTCATCGGACTTGCCCAGCCCTGCTCTGTTGCAGTGTGGGCAGACGGCGAGTGGCGCTCGGATCTGGAGCAGGAAGTGCGGAACGCATACGATCTCACACCGAAAGGCATTATCTCCTTCCTGAAACTGGATTCCGTACGGTTCTCCGACGTTTCCTCTTTCGGGCACTTCACGAATCAGGAAATGCCCTGGGAACAGGTCTGATCATCTGAACAAAAAAAGAACCCTCCTGCGGTCATCCCGCGAGAGGGTTTTTCAGTATTATTCCAGGATCAGCGGTTGCGCAGGCGGAACAGCGCCCGGCGTCCCATACTGACCAGATCGTCCCAGAAGAAGAGGAATAACGGCACCAGGGATGCCAGCATGTGGATCCTCAATCCCGGACTTGTGATGAACTGCTCCAGGAAAAGAAGCGCGTCCAGCAGCGCAAGCCACTTCGCCTTGACCGGAATGATATAGAACAACAGAAGCTGAAATTCCGGATAGAGGATGGAAAAGGCAAAAAACAGCGTCAGGTTCAGGAAATAGGCAGTGCCGTATCCTGTGATCGCAGCGGCTACGATGTTGCACAGCATCCCGATGACATAGTAGCAGTTAAAATAGAAACTGCCCCACTCCCCTTCCAGTGCGCCGCCGATGAAATAATAGAAATATACGCTGATCAGGAGGGAAAAAAGCGAACTGCTTTCCGGGACAAAGACGAAAGTCACCAGTCTCCAAATCTGGCCGTGGAGCACGTCGCTCCAGATCAGCCACAGCATGTCCGTCGCCCATCCCCTAGTCAGCAGGTCGGCGAAATAAACGATGATCTGACCGACGCAGATCACCAGCATCAGATTGTCGATGGTATACCGTCCGAGTTTGCTCTCCAGACGGCGAAGGCTGCGCATCATGTTTCCACGCCTCCAAATGCTTGTTTACCAATATTATAGATTCCGGATAATACCGTGCGGGTGAAGTTTGTGTGAAATCCGCCCGCACGGTCATGTTTTTTCAGTTTTTGTCCTGTCATCAGTTCCCGTACAGGATCTGAGCCAATTCGCTGTCCTTGTCCAGTACCAGGACCTTCCGGCCTTCTCCCGTGAAGGAGGCTTTCAGGGATTCCAGTCCGCGGAGATACTCATAGAACTCCGCCTTTTCCGGATTATCGTATGCCTCGCGGAGGATCTGCAGATACGCTTCTTCTCCTTCGGCTTCCAGCAGCGCTGCCTGCTTCTCCGCCTCTGCCCGGATGACTGCAGCCTCGCGGTCTGTCGCGTTGCGGATCTTCTGCGCTTCCGCCTCGCCTTCCGCGACATAGGACGCCGCGATATTCTGGCGTTCGGAAATCATACGCTCATAGACCGCTGCTTCGTTGTCCGAAGGGATGCCGAGCATCTTGATCTGGCTCGTAACGATCTCAAGCCCGTACTGGCCGATATCCTTGTTGGCAGCCGTTGTAATCATGTTGGTGAGTTTCTCCCCGGTCGCCTGGATAATGTCATCCTGGTTCATAGAGGAGATCGTGTTCTTCAGTGCGTTGTAGACGGCGGCATCGATCCGCTCTTCTGCACGCGCCTCGATTGCGTTGAGAGTACGGATGTAAGCCATGGGATCCGTTACCCGCCAGAGCACGAAGTTGTCCGCAATCATGGATTTCTTGTCTCTGGTAATGACATCGGACTCGTCAATGTCATAGATGATCACTTTCCCGCTGATCCGCTGGATAGTCTGGATCACGGGGAGTTTGAACCTCAGTCCGGGCGTATTGTCCACGCGGACGATCTTGCCCAGCTGACGGACCGCAACATATTCATTGGGATTGACGACGTAGACCGAACCAAGAATGACGGTCAGGACAGCGGCAATGACCACCGCCGTCAGCAGATTGCTTAATATCTTCTTCATCGCTGTCACCTCTCCAAAGCTTCGACCGGCAGGTACTGTGTCACATTGCCGTCTGAGATGATTACGTCCAGAT
>OCTX012102020.1_pt1 | contig 18392 bp, 10 predicted proteins | sample 1539691 | NCBI WGS metagenome assembly OCTX01 (sample SAMN02144231, study PRJEB22623) | gut metagenome | biome: sheep rumen | host: Ovis aries | place: New Zealand | reverse complement strand
TGGCGGGCGTTGTCGAGCTGTTCGGTGAGACGGTCGTCTACCTCCTGCCAGCGCTGCTGGTCGACATGGTTGCGCAGCCGGTAGCGCCATACCGTCTGCATTATCTCGACACAACTGACGCCCAAATGGTAATGGTACTGTAGTGACTGCCAGAGCGTGGAGCCGTCGTGCATGCGGTGGGTCCATGGCACGCGGTGGAACCACAGCAGGAGGTTCTCGGGGCAGGTTTCGACGTTATCGTAGAGTCGGGCCATGTCGGGGCGGTACTGGCTGACGGCGTCGGTGCCGCGGGTGGAGCGGTCGAAGCCGATGCTGTCGCGTGTGGCCTGGTGGTAGTAGACGGGGCACCACTCCAGCGGATAGTCGGCCTTGAAGCCGTCGGGCTCGGGACCGTAGTGGTGGTCGAAGCTGAAGATATGGTGCAGGCCCAGGGGCATCATATAGTTGACGCAGGCCTCGCGGCTAAGGAGCATGAGACGGGACATGGTTCGTACGAAGAAGTCGTCGGGTGTGAAGGTCTGTGTGAGCCACTCGCGGGCTATCTGTTCGGAGGACAGTGAGGGCTGCCAGGCCATACGCCCGAAGGCATACCAGTTGGCCTGCGAGAAGTGGTGGCCGCACCAGTTGCGGTCGAGTCCGATGTTGGCTACGCCGGCAATGCCTTTCAGCTGACGGGCAGGGACGTGCTGGAAGAACTCTTCCCACATGGGAGCGAGGTAGACGAGGTGACGCGACTGGCCGAGGTACTCCTGGGTAATCTGCAGCTCCACCATGTTGGGTGTCTGCTTGATTTGGTCGAAGACGGGGCTGTATGGCTCGCGCGGCTGAAAGTCGAGGGGTCCGTTCTTGGTCTGGAGGATGACGTTGGGGCGGAACTGTCCGTCGAGTGGCTTGAACTCCGATACAGCCTGCTTGACGCGGTCTTCGCCCTTATGGTTGGCCCCATATACGAAGCATCGCCACATGACGATGCCGCCGTAGGGTGCGAGGGCGTCGGCCAGCATGTTGGCACCGTCGGCATGCGAGCGGTGGTAGTCGCCGGGGCCGGGCTGTCCCTCGCTGTTGGCCTTGACGAGGAAACCTCCGAAGTCGGGTATGAGGCGGTATATCTCCTTGGCCTTGCGCTTCCACCAGCGTGCGACGGAGGCATCAAGGGGGTCGGCGGTCTTGGTATCACCCAGCGCCATGGGGGTAGCGAAGTTGATGCTAAGGTATGCCTTGATGCCGTAGGGGCGCAGGATGTCGGCTATCTTCTTGACCTGGCGCAGATAGGACGTGGTGAGCATGTTGGGCGAGGCGTTGACGTTGTTGAGTACCGTACCGTTGATGCCCAAGGAGGCGTTGGCGCGGGCGTACTCCGTGATGAGTTGACAGTTGACAGTTGACAGTTGACAGTTGGCTTCCGCCGTGGTTGCTGACCAGAAGATGCTCTGGCCGGCATAGCCGCGCTCGATGCTGCCGTCGAGGTTGTCCCAGTGGTTCAGCAGTCGCAGTGCGAAGGCAGGATGCTGCTCGACGGGCAGGGCGCGGCCGGCGGCGTCGGTATGCTGCCGGCGCAGCTCGTGGTAGGCGGCATAGAGCAGTCCGACGTCGCGGCGGGCACGGATGGTGTCGCCCTGTATGCAGAAGCCGTCGTCGTCGGCCATCGTGTCGTCGAGCAACAGCGTGAGGCGTGGACGGTCGGAATAGGTTTCCAGCTCGTGGCGGGCAATATCGATGGTGGGCGACGTGGTAATCGCCGTCACGTTACACCGGTTCAGGGGTTGGTAGCGCAGCCAGAGCTGGTGGCCGTCTTCGGCCCATGAGGACAGGGAAAGAGAAACAAGGAATAGTGATAATAGTAGTCTTCTCATAATGTATGATAATAAGTTTATTATAGGGGTTTACTGTTTCAGCACGTTGAGGGGCTGTAGGGGTGCGAGGGCATTGCTGACCTTCTCGGTGTACCTGCTGACGGCTGCGGTGACGCTGAGCGGCAGGTCGCGACTGGAGGAGCCGATACGGAAGGTATAGGTGCCAGCCTCGGCGAGCCATTGGGAGTGTGCCTCGTCGAACGAAGCCAGGTCGCGCTGCGGGATAGTCATGGTCAGTGTCTGGCTCTCGCCGGGCTGCAACTCGCGCGTCTTGGCAAAGGCCTTCAGCTCATGGACGGGTTTCTCGAGGGTGCCTTTCGGAGCGGTCACATAGACCTGCGCCACTTCCTTGCCGCTCACGCTGCCTGTGTTCTTGACGTTGACAGTGACCGTCACCTTGTCGCTGCCCACCTTCACCTTAGGCTGGGAGAACTCGAAGGTGGTGTACGACAGACCGAAACCGAAGGGGTAGGCTACCTGCTTGTCGAAAGTGTCGAAGTAGCGATAGCCCACGTAGATGTCTTCCTCGTGGTTGGTGAAGCTCTCGTTGGGGATGCCGGAGTCCCAGCCCTGCATCTCGCGGTAGGTGTACATGTCGAGGTCTTGTGGGAAGTTGCGCGTAGAGGGATGGTCGGTGGCGGCAATGGGCCACGTCATGGTCAGCTTACCGGAGGGGTTTGCCTTGCCCGTCAGTACGTCGGCTATGCTGTTGCCACCCTCCTCACCGGGTTGCCAAGCACACAGGATGGCATCTGCGCGGTCGCGCCACGAAACGGTTTCCATGACCGACCCTGAGTTGATGATGACGATGACGGGCTTGCCCTGGGCGTGGAACTGGTCACTGACGCGGAAGATCATGTCCTGTTCCTCGCGGGTGAGGTTGAACTCTCCGTCAATCTTGCGGTCCATGCCCTCGCCAGCCTGTCGTCCGATGGTGATGACGGCGGCATCGGCCTCCTGCACCTCATGTTGTACGCAACGGTCTGAAATCTCTATCTCGTCCAGTTTGGGCTGTCCTTGGTCGAGGAACCACATGATGGGATTCTTGTCTGCCTTCAGCTTGACCTTGGCATACTTCACGTAGTTCTGGTATATCTCCGTCAGCAGGGGAGTGGTGGTGACACCGATGTTCTTCAGACCGGTCACCATATCCACTACGTAGGGTACGTTGACACAGCCTGATCCCAGTCCGCCAGACAGGAAGTCATACGAGTTGACACCGAACAGTGCCACTGTCTTGAGGTTGCGGATGGGCAGCACGCCGGTGTTCTTCAACAACACCATACCTTCTGTTGACGACTGGCGGGTGACGGCAGCATGCGCCTTCAGGTCAGGCTTGTTGGAGAACTGGTAGCCCTTGAAGCGTGGCGTCTTGACGATGTATGCCAGCATGTTGCGCACGTTGCGGTCAACATCCTTGATGTCCAGACGACCAGTCTTTACTGCCTGCACGATGTCCTCAGCCTGGGCAGGATAGCCCGGCATCATCAAGTCGTTGCCGGCTGTAACCTCCTGCTCGGTGGGCAACTTGTCGCGCTTGCCAATCCAGTCGGTCATCACGATACCCTTGTAGCCCCACTCGTCGCGCAGGATGGTGGTCAGCAGGTCCTTGTTGCCCTGGGCGTAGACACCGTTGATGATGTTATACGACGACATGAGGGTCCACGGCTCCGACTGGCGCACAGCCGTCTCGAAGCCTTTCAGGTAAAGCTCGCGGATGGCACGCTGGCTTACGCGCTCGTCCACCTTCGTGCGAGCCGTCTCCTGGGAGTTGACGGCAAAGTGCTTGGCTGAGACGCCAACCCCTTGGCTCTGTATGCCCTTGATGACGGCGGCTCCGATGAGTCCTGTCACGATGGGGTCTTCCGAGTAGTATTCAAAGTTACGGCCGCACAGCGGGTTGCGGTGCAGGTTCATGCCCGGACCGAGTATGACGTCGATGCCATATTCCAGTGTCTCGTTGCCGATGGCGCGTCCGACCTGTTCAACCAAGTCGGTGTTCCATGTTGAGGCGAGACAGGTGCCGATGGGGAATCCCGTGGCAAAGAACGTCTGGTCGGTATTGTCTCGATGGGCGTCGATATGTACGCCGGCAGGACCGTCAGCCACCACCGTGGCGGGGATGCCCAGTCGGGGTATGGCTACCGTCGTGCCAGCTGCTCCATCCACCAGTTTCTTCTGGTGTCCCAGCATGGCACCCGAGCCCACGAAGGCGTCGTTGCCACCGCCTATGAGCAGTTGGGCTTTCTCCTCGAGGGTCATGGCGTTCAACACCTCGTCGATGTTGTCAGCACGAAGTTTCGGTTGTGCTGTCATTGTTGCTGCTGTTAAGAGGAGCAGGGCTCCGGTAGTGAATAGTTTCTTCATATTTTGGTTTTTTTGTGGGCCAGGTGGGTATAGGTGGGTAGTGTGGGAGGCAGGTGAGGCATGATGCTACCGGAAGTAGGCCTTCAGCTGTTCTGCATAGTCGGCCAGCCGGCGGGGGTCGTCGTTGCCATACTGATGCCATACCTGCTGACAGGGACCGATAAGGGGGTGTATGACCACGTCGCGGCGTTTCAGGTAGGGGTCGCAGTGCTGGTAGATGTTCAGGACATCGACCACCAGTTCGACAGGGATGTGCAAGAGACGGGCCAACTGCTGTACTTCAGGTGTCTCGCTGACCATCGTGACGGGAGTAAGCCGGAAGTAGAGGTCGAGCACGAGTATCAGCATGACGGGGGTCAGCCTGGGGTCCTCGTCAAGAGGACGGAAGGTACGCTCGAAGGTCTCCTGTATCTCTACCCCTTCAAAGAAGTCGCCTCCGCTGTTGAACCCTTTCATGCTCCTGAGCAGGCTGACGGCACGGCTCAACAGCCGGGGCTTGCTGCTGTATTCGCGCCAGATGCGCTCAATGCGCGGAGTGCGCAGCTGTGCGATGTCGCCCAGGCGACGGTGCAGCTCTTCGGGCGTGATATGCAGCTCCAGACTCAGCTCTACCATGCTGCGACAATAGACGGGCTTGATACCAACGGGCTTGCTCAGATACTGTTGCATCAGCAGCAGCCAATAGTCATCCTGCCATTGCCCCAAAGCCTTCTGAAAGGGATATGACGTGCTTTGTTTCTTAGCCATCGGTGTAATTTTTTTCCAATTCGCTTGCAAATATAAGGAATATTTTTTATATTTGCACGCAAATTGCAAAGAAAGTTATGCGGAAGACACTGATTATAGCGACTTTGGTAGTCGTGGTCATCAGTCTCCGGGCCCAAACGATACGTGACGAAATACACGGGAACCTTCGTTGTTCGGCTAGTAACTATATGGCTTACCCCTACCCTTCGCAGCTCAAGTTGACTGCTGCCCCCGGCGGGAAAAAGCCCTTCTACATCAGTCACTATGGCCGCCACGGTTCGCGCTACCACAACAAGGCTCAGACCTATGACATACCCTACCACATGCTGGCCAAGGCCGACACGCTGGGCAAGCTCACTGCCCTGGGGCGTGACGTGCTGCACCGCCTGAGCCTGATACGCCAGGACGCCCGGGACCGCTGGGGCGAGCTGACCGAACTGGGTGTACAGCAGCACCGGCAAATCATGAAACGCATGGTAGAGCGCTTCCCCGAAGTCTTTGCCGACAGCGTGGAGGTCGACGCACGCAGCACCATGGTGCCCCGCTGCATACTCTCGATGGAGAGTGCCATGCTGCAGCTGCTGAAGATGAACCCCAAGGCTGTCATCCACCATAATGCCACCCTGCGCGACATGTACTACCTGAACCAGCAGGACCGTCGTCTCTTCGCCCAGAAGATAGACTCTGCCACGCAGGCCGCATATAACCACTTTTCCCAGCAGTATGAGCACAACAACCATTTGATGCAGGAGCTGTTCAACGACACGGTTTACAGTCACACCCTGGATGCCGGCAAGCTGAACTACTTCCTCTTCAAGTTGGCCAGCAACATACAAAGTTCTCCCGTCAGCAAGCATATTACGCTGTACGACCTTTTCAGCGACGAAGAGATATACCAGAACTGGAAAAAGGAGAACGCCTGGTGGTACATTACCTTTGGCGGCTGCACCATCAACGGAGGCCTGCAGCCTTACACACAGCGTAACCTGCTGCGCCGCATCATAGAGCAGGCCGACAGCTGTCTGCAACTCGAACGCCCCGGCGTACAGCTACGCTATGGCCACGATACGGTGTTGTTGCCGCTGGTATGTCTGCTCGACGTCAACGGCTACGGACTGGCTACCGACAACCTGGAGTCGCTGGACCGTCACGGATGGGCCAACTACAAGATATTCCCCATGGCCGGCAACCTGCAGCTGGTGTTCTACCGTGAGAGTATTGACGACCGGGACGTACTGGTGAAGGTACTGCTCAACGAGTGCGAAGCCCGACTGCCGCTGAGGAGCATCGAAGAATGCTACTACCGCTGGAGCGACTTCCGCGAATACTACCTGAAGAAACTACAAGCCTATGAGGAGAGATAACGTCCGCACCATCGTCATCCTGCTTGGCCTGGCATGCAGTCTGTCGGCCACGCTGGCCGTAAGGGCTCAGGCAGCCTTTACGGCCATCAGCAACAGCCGTCACTTCTCTGCCTCCAACTACTGCATATACCCCGACAGCGTAGAACCTGCCGAGACGCCAGTGCCTGGGGGCAAGAAGCCCTTCTACATCTCGCACTACGGGCGCCACGGCTCACGCTATCTAAGCAACCGCAAGGGCTACGACATCCCCGTGGCCGTGCTGAGCCGTGCAGACAGCCTGGGCAAGCTGACAGCCACGGGACAGGAGGTGCTCCAAGAGCTGCGCCTCATTCTTGCCGACTCAGAAGGCCGCTGGGGCGACCTCACCGGACTGGGCAAGAAGCAACAGCGCGACATAGCCCGCCGCATGATACGTCACTATCCTGAGGTATTCGAGGGGCCGGTACACATCGACGCCCGAAGCACCACGGTGCCCCGTTGCATCCTCTCGATGGGAGCCGCCACACAGCAGATGGTGGTGATGAACCCGCAGCTGCAGGTGACACTACAGGCCTCGCACAGAGACATGTGGTACATGAACTATCAAGACCAGATGCTGCGCAGTCTCGTAGACAGTCCTTCATGCAAGAGGGCCTACGACGAGTTCTGCAAGCCGCGCAAGCGGAACCCGCGACTGATGGGGGTCCTGTTCAACGACACGGCATACGTCAACCAGCACGTAGACCAGGTATGGCTTAACTATTACCTCATCAAGACAGCCATGGTGCAGCAGAACACCAAGATGGGCGAGCGAAGCCAGCTCATCAACCTCTTCTCTTACGAAGAGATACATCAATTCTGGCAGTGCGAGAACGTCTGGTGGTACATCTCCTGCGGACCGGCGCCCCATAGCGGCGGCGTACAGCCCTACGGCCAGCGTTTCCTGCTGCGAAAAATCATCAGCGATGCCGACAGCTGTCTGCGCCATAAGCGCCCTGGCGCCCAACTGCGCTTCGGACACGAGACAGTGCTGCTGCCGCTGACATGCCTGTTAGGTATCAACGGCTACGACACCCAGATAGCCGACCTTGAGCATCTGGAAGACAGTGGATGGTGGGCGTGCCTGGTATTCCCCATGGCGTCGAACATACAACTGGTGTTCTACCGCCGGAATCCGCACGACAAGGACGTGCTCGTAAAGGTACTGCTCAACGAGCGCGAGACACGTCTGCCCCTGCCTGACGACATGGCCCCATACTACCGTTGGAGCGACTTCAGACAGTACTATCTTAAGAAACTTGACGCCTACGAGAAGAAGTAGTTACTTCTTCGCAAATGCCAGGGCGTACATCCTCATCTGCTTCACCATGGCCAACAGACCATTAGAACGTGTAGGCGACAGGTGTTCGCGAAGCCCTATCTCGTTAATAAAGTACAGGTCGGCGTCCAGTATCTCCTGTGGTGTATGACCGGAGAGCACCCTGATGAGCAGCGTCACAATGCCCTTTACTATCAGCGCATCACTCTCGGCCTGGAAGCTGATGATGCCGTCCTCATAGTCGGCCTGCAGCCACACACGGCTCTGACAGCCGTCAATGAGGTTCGACTCCGTCTTGTAGCGCTCATCTAAAGGTTCCTGCTCGCTACCCATGTCTATCAGCAGTTGGTACTTGTCCATCCAGTCGTCAAGACCAGCGAACTCCTCAATAATCTCGTCCTGTATCTCGTTTATCGTTGCCATTGTCTTGTTCTTTTTTCAGGCTGCAAAAGTACTAAATAACACACAAAGCGCAAAATATATTAGTACTTTTTACCAATTAATAGGTATTGCACAACTTTAGAACATGTACTAACTTTGCACACAAATTACATTGCTCAATGCATCGACAACGAATCATTACGTTTCTATTAGCACTGCTGATAGCCCAAATCGCTGCTTCTCAGGATGTTCTGAATGGTATAGTACTCGACAAAGAGACCCAAGAGCCCATTGTTGGCGCAACGGTTTCTGACGGCAGCAAGGGTAAGCCCCTTGCCGTCACTGCTGCTGACGGCCGCTTCAGACTACCTAAAAATAATTATGCGAAGTTGAAAATCAGCTACATAGGCTATAAGACGCTCATCACTGTTCCGTCCAAAGACGGCCGCTACCTGCTACAGGCTGAAATCAGCCGCATAGGCGAGGTGGTGGTGACAGCACAGGAAGGACACGGACTGACGAGTACATCAAAAATAGAGAAGCACGCCATGGAACACTTGCAGCCCTCCAGTTTCAGTGACTTGATGGAACTGTTGCCTGGCGGGCGTAGCAGCGATCCACTGCTGACAGCTCCTAATAGAATTCATATTCGTGAAATACCCATCAGCAGTGGCCAGTATTCCACCTCGTCATTAGGAACCAGTTTTGTCGTAGATGGTGCTCCCATCTCTACCAATGCCAATATGCAGTATATGGCCGGTGCCTGGGACACCCAGGCTACCCAACGCGACAATACCAATGGCGGAGTAGACATGCGTTCTCTGTCAACTGATGACATTGAGAGTGTGGAGGTCGTGCGTGGTATTCCCTCGGTAGAATATGGTGATTTGACCAGTGGACTGGTAAAGATTGAGCGCCGCCGGGGAGGACACAATATGAATTTTCGCCTGAAGTCTGACATGGGCTCTAAGTTGTTCTATGCTGCCAAGGATTTTGAGTGGACTGAGCGTCGGCTGAGCTTGAATCTTTCCGCAGACTATCTGAATGCCAAAGCAGACCCTCGTAATCGGTTGGAGAACTACAAGCGCCTGACACTTTCAGCCCGATTGCACAAAGTTTGGGAGTGGAACAACTACAGTCTTCATCTCTCTACTAATTTAGACTATACTGGTTCGTTCGATGACGATAAGGTAGACCCAGACCTCAATCATAGTAACGAAGATTCCTATCGTTCCAGTTATAACCGCTACGCCATGCTGGCATCTTTGCAGTTGAAAATGAAACGGCCGCTTTGGCTGAAGTCTGTGGATGCTACTTTCTCTTCAGCGTATGAGTATGACCTGCTGGAGCGTACCCGCCTGGTGCAGTTGTCGCGCATGACGGTAGCTCCACTATCCAAGGAGGAGGGAGAGAACGACGCATATATCCTGCCTTTTAAGTATATGGGCCATCATGAGACTGAAGGCAAACCCCTGAATGCCTATCTAAAGCTAAATGCCCGTCTGCAGATACCTTCTGATAAGGTGTCTAACACGCTGTTGGTAGGCATGGACTGGAATCTGGACAAAAACTTTGGGCGAGGACAGGTCTTTGACCCCTACACCCCAGTTTATACGGGCATTTCCTCACGTCAGCGTGCCTTGTCCGACATTCCTGCCAACCGGCGCCTTTCGCTTTATGCTGAAGAGAATGTCAAGTGGCCTACTGCTGCTGGTACAGTAGAACTGGTGGCCGGTGTCAGGGCTACTGAGATGCTGAACCTGTCGACAGAATACGTGATGCATGGCAAACTCTATTGGGATCCTCGTGCTAATATAGGTTTTACCTTTCCACGTTTTACCCTGTTGGGACAGCCGGCTTTTGTTCGCATAGCTGGTGGAGTGGGGCAACACACCAAGATGCCCACCATGGAACAGCTCTATCCGGACAAACTCTACATTGACTTTGTACAGTTGAATTACTACCATGACAATCCGGACTACCGGCGCATCAATCTGATGACCTATATCCGTGACCCCCGTAATACGGCTTTGGAACCAGCCCGCAATCTGAAGTGGGAGGTGTCGGCCGATATGAATGTAGGTGGAAACCGCTTGTCTGTCACATTGTTCCGCGAGAAGATGACCTCTGGCTTCCGCAGTCAGTCGTACTATGAGCCTTATCACTATAAGCAGTACGATGCTTCGGGCATTGATGCTGCTGCACTGACGGCCCAACCCGTGTTGGCAGACCTACCCTATACGGAAATAGACGAGTTGTCGGGCTACAGCAACTATACCAATGGCAGTATGACCTTGAAAGAGGGCGTAGAATACACGTTAGAAACCAAACGTTTCCCAGTCATCAGAACCCGACTGACCATCAACGGCGCTTATTTCCGCACGACCTACAACAACTCTATTGTTGAAAGCTACCGTCCTTATCAGGTGATAGACAACCGCCAGATACAATATGTCGGACTATATGCCGATGACGACGGGTATGTGCGTGAGTCGTTCAACACCAATTTTACGTTTGATACCGATGTACCCAAGTTGAAACTGGGTTTCTCACTCTCTGCCCAATGCCTATGTTTCACCACCTCACAACGCAAGGAAACCAGCAACTACCCCGTGCAATATATCGCCCCCGACGGAACTATCTACGACTGGCAGCCTGAATATGCTGAAGATGTTTATCTGCGCTGGCTTGTCAGGGACTATTCTCCCTCCCTCTTCGAGAAAGACCGTGTGCCGTTTGCCATGAATCTGAACTTCAAGGTTACCAAGAAACTCTTTGGCGACCGGCTGAACGTGGCCATGTTCTGCAACAAACTCTGGGACTACACCCCCGACTACGAAAGTCGCGGAACTACCATCCGCCGACATGTAACCCCTTATTTTGGATTAGAAATGAATATCAAGATATGAAACATCTTCTATTATATATGGTGCTTTGTGCCAACCTGTTGATGCTGACGGGATGCCATCAAGAGGAGAGCGACCTTTTTGCTACTGCCCTCATTACTGTTGAGCCTGCTGATGCCAATTGTAGCATTATGCAGGTACAGGCCCAAGCACAACTTACCAATGTCAATACCCGTCAGGTCACTACAACGGCCGACTTTGACGGAGCCACCCTCCGCGTTGAACTGTTGCGAGGAGCCTATCAGGTAAACATTGAGGGAGTGGCTACATGCAAGAATGTTTCCGGTCAGACACAACTGCGTCAGTTCCGTGCGCAGACGGATTATGTTGAGCTGGTTGCCCCGGGAACCAATACCGCCACTCTACAAATTATATTCTTAGACTGATATGAAACGACAACTACTCTATATTCTCCTGCCTCTCACCGTCCTGGTTGCTAAGGCTGCCAATGTTGATTCCGCATTGGTGGAACATCGTTCTCTCTGGCGTATGGTGGACTGTCAGGCGAGGAAGAATCCCGCTCTTAATAGTAGCGCTTTTGGCAGTTCATACTCAGAATTAGCACTGGGGGTTGACATACGACATCAGTCAGAGGCTTTTGTACTGGAGAAAGGGAAAGGCTTTACCTTGCCTTGGGTTGGTGTCAACACGTGGCTAAGATTGTCTGATCGTACGGCAGTTTGGGGAACAGCCTCCTATCTGACAGGCACACAGCGTGACATCACATGGAACTCAACAACAGACTTCGACTTGTTGCAGCCTTATGTCTTGGCCGATACACTCGGAGGCAATACCCGTCGGGAACGATATGCCTTTTCTGGAGGCTATGCCACCCGGGTGGGACAGTGGTTGTTAGGCGCAGAGATGCTATTCCGTGCCGAGCAGGAATATCGTGACCAGGATCCCCGTATGCGTGGAGTCGTTACAGACCTCACGTTACGCTTTGGCACCGGTCGTAGCTTGGGAAACTACCTGCTGGGAGCTGCTGTTGAGGGTAATATCTACCGACAGACAAATAGTGTCGACTTCTACAGTGAGGAAGGTGTCATTCCGGAGTATCAGTTGACGGGTTTAGGTACCGAGTACAGCCGTTTTTCCGGTGACAAGCGCAGCATCTACCACGATGGTGGTGGCGCAGCGTTCCGCTTGAGTGCCCAGCCGATAAGTAGCCTTGGCTTTTATGCTGATGTCACACTGGACGAACATCGCTATCATCGTAAGTTGGCTGATTATAACTCTATGCCTCTTACCGACCTTTATTGCGAACATGTCGGAGCAACTGTAGGTTGGCGAAAACAGACCGACAGCCGTCTGGCTCTGTTTCTGATGGCTGACTATACCAAGCGTACGGGTGACGAACATGTGGGCGGTACGTCTAATGCCCGCTATTTCCCCGTCATAGCCTGCTTGACCATGTATAAGAATCATCTCTTCCATACTGCCGTGGGTGCACTCTATGGACGGCAAAAGTGGAATGCATCTGCCCGCATAGGTTGGCGCAACCAGACAGAGGAATATGTGTATCCCCATAGACAGTTGGATTATGGTCAGGTGTATGGCGAACTTAATGGACAACTGTTTCTGACGCTGTCTTCGGCTCTTCGTCTGAAATTGGATGCTCGTACAGCCTATACGGCTCATGCTTCTGACAAGGTGGTCATGCCCTATGCCAATATGGATGCCAAGTCGGTGCTACTGATACGACACAAGTGTGACTACGCCCAGGCCAACTATACCGAGCTGAGCGGCAAGGTACGTGTAGACTATAGCTGGCCCGACAGCCGCTATGGACTGTTTGTCCAACTGGCTGGTGGAGGTGTGTTCTGTTCCTTGGGTGAACAGCAACTGGACCTCCATGCTTCAGTAGGTATCACCTTTTAAATAGTAAGAAACTCTTATTTGATTAGTAATATTAAAAAACAAAAGAAGAAAATGAAAAAGACTGTATTAACGAGCATCATGCTGATGCTGACCGTAGCTATCGCTTTCACTTCATGCAAAAGTGACGATGACACACCTATTATCCCTCTGACCTCTCTGACTTTGGAGATTCCCTCCAACTTGGAGAATGCAGTTCTCTCTAATGCCTCTGCCGTGGTTACAAACGTGCAGAGTCAGAAGGCTGTTAGCTTGACTGGCAGCCAATTCATCAAGAATGGTAACAGCTACCAGCTTGAGGTCAACAACTTAGAGGAAGGAACTTATAACATTTCCGTCAAGGGACATCTGGACTTTACGCTGAAAGGTATTGCAGGACAGAAAGACTTCGAGGTTGTTTCAGAGAATGTGAAGATCTCAGAGAAGTCGGCTGCTGTTCGCCTCGCTGTATCGACCTTTACAGCCCAGGGTGGTTTTGTTATCAGTGAGATATTCTTCACTGGCACAACAACGGCTGAGGGCGGTTCCTACAGTGGTGACCAGTACATTAAGATTACCAACAACTCGGACGTAACGCTCTATGCCGACAGCATTGCCGTCCTGGAGTCTGCTTTCTTGACGACCCAAAAGCAAGACTATGATCCTGACCTTATGAGCACCGATTTCTCAGTTCAGGCATGCTATATGATTCCTGGCAGCGGTAAGAGTGTTCCTGTTGAGCCGGGTGCTACGCTGACACTGGCTGTCAATGCCATCAATCACAAGGCTGAGCAGCCCAACTCTATCGACTTGACGGGAGCTGACTTCGAGTTCTATGACGAGACCTCCAACCCCAACTTCACAGATCCAGACGGCAGCGCAATGAACCTGGACAAGTGGTATTGCTACACAGCCACTATCTATCAGTTCCACAGCCGCGGCTTCAACTCGATGGCTATTGCCAAGATGCAGACCACGAAAGAAGACTGGTTAGAGAACTATGTCTATGATGCCAAGTATCTCTTTGTCTTTGGCGACTTCTCTCGTGAGATGACTAAGAAGGGTATCTATCGTGTGCCCAACTCATGGATTCTTGATGGTGTCAACCTGAGTGTAGAAAGTATGCGTGAGTGGAACGTGCTCGATGCTTCTATCGATGCCGGCTGGACTTACTGTGGCAAGGTAGACCGTGACGACACGCGCTTTAACAAGTCTGTCATCCGCAAGCAGGACGCCAACGGCAAGTATATCGATACTAACAACTCTACTAACGACTTCACTCCCGAGGCTCCCGCTTCGTTGCTGAAATAAACGGAATCATTATCGTAGTATATGAAACGTAACATACTGTCTCTTATAGCCCTTGTGCTGCTACCCTTGGGGGTGGCAGCACAAGCCTTACCTACCGACCCGGCCTACCGTATCGGGCACCTCGACAACGGCCTGACCTACTATCTACGCCACAACGCAAAGGAGCAGGGCCTTGCCGACTTCTACATCGCACAGCGCGTAGGTTCCATTCTTGAGGAGCCCCGCCAGCGCGGTCTGGCCCACTTCCTGGAGCACATGGCCTTCAACGGCACGAAGCACTTCCCCGGCAAGGACGGCCAGCTGGGCATCGTACCCTGGTGCGAGACCATTGGCGTCAAGTTCGGCGCCAACCTCAACGCCTATACCTCCGTCGACCAGACCGTCTACCATATCGGCTCGGCACCCCTGAAGCGCGAAGGGATTCTCGACTCCTGCCTGCTGGTGCTCAACGACTGGAGCCACTACATTCTCCTGGAGGACAAAGAGATTGACAAAGAGCGCGGCGTCATCCACGAGGAGTGGCGCACACGCCGTGCCGGCATGGCCATGGCTCGTCTTCAGGAGGACGCCATGCCCGCCATCTACCGTGGCTCAAAGTACGAAGACTGCCTGCCCATCGGCTCCATGGATGTCGTCGACCACTTCGCCTACCAGGACCTGCGCGACTACTACCACAAGTGGTATCGCCCCGACCTGCAGGCCATCATCGTCGTGGGCGACATCAACGTCGACCAGGTAGAACAGAAAATCAAGACACTCTTCTCGCAGATTCCCAAGCCCGTCAACCCTGCCGAGCGCATCTACTACCCCGTGCCCGACAACGAGCGCATGATAGTCAACATCCAGAAGGACAAGGAGCAGCCCATCGTCATGGTCCATCTCTATATGAAGCACGATGCCACGCCCGACAGCGAGAAGAACAACGAGCAGTATGTTCGCGCCGACTACGTAGACGACCTCATAGGCACCATGCTCAACAGCCGTCTTGGCGAGGTGCGCCAACAGGCCAACCCACCCTTCCTCAGCGCCACAGGCCGCGCCGGTGCCTTCTTCGTCAGCCGTACCAAGGAGGCCTTCTCCATGTCCGTCAGCTGCAAGCAAGACAGCATCCTGGGCGGTCTTCAGGCTGCCGTGGCCGAGGCTGAACGCGCCCGTCAGCACGGCTTCACACAGTCAGAGCTGGACCGCGCCAAGCGCATCTTCATCACAGCCGCTGAGCGCCGCTATAAGGAGCGTAACGAACGCCGCAACGGCTACTTCGTCAACCAGTGCGTGCGCCACTTCCTGACCGCCGAGCCGCTGACCTCTGAGGAGTTCGACCTGCAGCTGGCACAGCGTCTGGACCGTGAGGTAACCCTCGACGAGGTGAACCGTGCAGCACGTGAACTCATCAGCGACCGCAATCAGGTCTGTGTGCTCTACGCCCCCGAGAAGGAAGGCGTCATGCTGCCCACCGAGGCCCAGCTCGAGCAGACCATCCTGTCGGCCCAACAGCAGCAGTATGACCCCTACCGTGAAGAACAACTGGCCCAGCAACTCATCAGCCAGCTGCCCAAACCGGGCAGCATCGTCAGCGAGAAGCCCTACAAGCACGGCTTCACCGAGGTCACCCTGTCGAATGGCATGAAAGTCTACGTACGAGGCACCGACTTCACCGCCGACCAGGTGCAGTTTATGATGAACGCCGACGGCGGCACGTCTGTCTATCCCGATAGCGACATCCCCAACTTCTCGCTCATCGCGAGCAGCATCACCGAGGCCGGCGTGGGCCAGTTTGACGAGTCCACCCTGCGCAAGATGCTGACCGGCAAGGCCGTCCGCGTCAGTCCCTCCGTGGGCACGCGCGGACAGAGCATCAGTGGCAGCGGCTCGGTCAAGGAACTCAAGACACTCTTCGAGCTGGCTCACCTCTACTTCACCCAGCCACGGCGCGACACTACTGCCTTCCGCAGCCTGATCAACCGCACGCGCTCGTTCCTCAGCAACCGCAACGCCTCGCCGCGCGTAGACTATAACGACTCCATACGCGCCATTCTCTACGGTCACCACCCGCGCATGACACCCGTCACCCAGCAGGTCATTGACCAGGCCGACTACGACCGCATCTTCCAGATATACAAGGAGCGTTTCAGCGACGCAGCCAACTTCCGCACTGTCATCATCGGACACGTGACGCTCGACGAGCTGCGCCCGCTGCTCTGTCAGTATCTGGCTACGCTGCCCTCTACCTACAAGCACGAGCAGACCGACTGGAGTCGTGTGCCACGCATCGCAGGCGGCGAGTCTACCCACGTCTTCCGCAAACAGCAGGCCACCCCACTGGCCAATGTCAGCATATACTATACGGCCGACGTACCCTTCTCGCCCCAGAGTGACCTTGAGCTCGACTTCCTCAAGCGCTGTCTCTCCATAGCCTATACCGACTCCGTACGCGAAGAGAAGGGCGGCACCTACGGTGTCGGCGTCGACTTCGACCTGGACCGCGACGAGCAGCCCAACGCCACACTGCGCATCTCGTACAACGCCGACCCCAGCCGCTATAAAGAGCTGAACCCCATCATCTACCAGCAGCTGAAGAACATTGCCGAGCAAGGGCCCAACCCCACCAGCATGGACAAGGTACGACAATACCTCACCAAGCAGTACGCCCAGCTGGCCATCGACGACGGCTATTGGGACTACGTCATCTGGCACGAGCTGGAAGACAGTGCCGACTTCGACAAGGACTACTGCAAGATGGTAGCACAGATGACGCCGCAACAGGTACAGCAGATGGCCCGTCGCCTGCTCGACAGCCAGCGCCGTATCGAGGTCACCATGCTCTCAGGAACACCTAAGCAGGCCATGTTCCATATCGACGACATGCACTGCCAGAAGTGCTTCCAGCGCATCCAGAGCCGACTGCTCCGCCAGCCCGGCATTGACAGCATGGAGCCCGACATCCGCCACCACAACATCACCGTGCGTTTCGATGGCGACCAGACGGCAGCCGACAGCATCCGTGCCTTCATCACCAAGATAGGCTATACGCCCGTCAGTGCCTGCAAGTGTGGCAAGGGTGCCTATGCCTACTTCCTCATCCCTGCCGACCAGGCCACCGTTGAGACCGTAGCCAAGGCCCGTAGCATCAAGGGTGTCGAAGACGCCAACGTCAACTCTATGCGCCGCGCCATCGCCCTGAAGTATCATCATCAGGACATCAGCGAGGACCAGCTGCTGGCTGCTCTTCAGCAGGCCGGCATACAGGCCGCAAGGCCCAAGCCCCACGAGTGCAAAGAGGAGCAGAAGTAACGTTATAAGGCCAAGAAGAAAAAAGGGCGAGTCGCTTGTGACTTGCCCTTTTCTCTTGTCTTTAAGACGCAACGATATTCCATCATTCCGCCTTAACTATCTTAAACAGCTTGTCGCTGGGGCGCACCTTCTCGGGCACCTTAATGCTGACGCGGGTGCCCTGCTGAGCTGTCTGCACGGCCTGCACGTCGTCGTGTATCTCGTCGACGGTAACATACAGTGCCCCCGTGGTAGGACCGGTGATGAGCATCTTGTCGCCCACCTGGAAGGTGTCGGCCTCAACAGTGAACTCTGCCACGCCCAGCCGCGAGAAATACTTCACGCCCTTGCCTATATACACCTTACGCTCAGTGGCGTTCGAGCCGTAGTTGCTGTTCCACTCGCCCAGCAGCTGACCCTGATAGTAGCCGTCCCAGAAGCCACGGTTGAAGACGGTGGCCAGCTGGCGGTCCCACTCGTCCTTCTTCTCTTCGGTGAAGGTGCCTTCGAGCACGCTCCTGATGGCCTCCTTGTAGCACCTGACCACGGTCAGCACATACTCCGGTCCGCGGGCGCGGCCCTCTATCTTGAACACCCTGACGCCCGACTGCATCATGCGGTCCAGGAAACGAATGGTCTTCAGGTCCTTGGGCGACATAATGTACTTATTGTCTATTTCCAGCTCAGTACCCGTCTCGCGGTCGGTCACGATGTAGCTTCGGCGGCATATCTGCATGCAGGCCCCTCGGTTGGCGGAGCGCCCCGTGTTGTCCAGGCTCATGTAGCACTTGCCGCTGATGGCCATGCACAGCGCGCCGTGGCAGAACATCTCTATCCTGACCAGCTCGCCCGACGGACCCGTGATGTGCTGTTCCTGAATCTGCCGGTAGATGTCGGCCACCTGCTCCATCCTCAGCTCGCGCGCCAGCACGACGACGTCGGCAAACTGCGCATAGAAGCGCAGCGCCTCGATGTTCGAGATGTTCAGCTGTGTCGACAGGTGCACCTCAACGCCCTGCTGTCGGCAGTAGGTCATCAC
>OCTX012257760.1_pt1 | contig 18397 bp, 14 predicted proteins | sample 1539691 | NCBI WGS metagenome assembly OCTX01 (sample SAMN02144231, study PRJEB22623) | gut metagenome | biome: sheep rumen | host: Ovis aries | place: New Zealand | reverse complement strand
AACGCCTGTAGGATGCACTCACCGAGGGCGATGGCGGTGTCCTCGATGGTATGGTGCTCATCGACATGCAGGTCGCCTTTTGTGTGGATCATTAGATCCATCATACCGTGCTTTCCAATTTGCTCCAACATATGGTCGAAGAATCCCAGTCCGGTGCTGATATCGCATTTCCCTGAACCGTCGATGTTCAGTCTGACGTGGATATCTGTCTCTTTTGTGGTACGCCTCACCTCCGCCGTACGTTCCCCTGCAAAGAGAATCTCGGCGATGCGTGACCAGGTGATCTCCGACTCCTGACTCCCTGTTCCCTCATCGAAGTGGTCACCCAAAATCAGTGCCTTACAACCCAGGTTCGCCGCCAGTTGACGGTCGCTCTCACGATCACCGATCACGTAGCTGTTCGCAAGGTCGTAGTCGGGGTTGTCGATATACTCTGTGAGCATCCCCGTTCCCGGCTTGCGGTTGGGGTGGTTGTCCTCAGGGAAGTGGGGGTCGATCTTGATGTCATCGAAGGTGATGCCTTCGCCCTCCAGTGTCTGGAGGATGAAGTTATGCACAGGCCAGAACGTGTTCTCAGGGAATGCATCGGTGCCCAGTCCGTCCTGATTACTCACCATGACGAACTTGAAGTCAAGCTTCTGACGGATAAAGGCCAGATTCTTGAATACACCCTTCACGAATTTCAGTTTCTCGAAGGAATCGATCTGCTCATCGGCAGGTTCTTCTATCAGGGTTCCGTCACGGTCTATGAATAATAATCTTTGTTTCATACCTCAATTCTTAAATCTTCGCTCTTCATTCTTCATTTTCCATCGCCATTTTCTTCCTCTCTTTCGTCTCAATACTACCATATATATAATAGGCCACGAAGAGTGCGAAAATGCTCATGAAGTAAATGATGAAGTTGGCAGCTACAGAGATGAGGTAGGCGAGGATATTGAAATATCCGGGCACACCAGCCTCGTCACCTTGTGCCACACCTTGCATGGATAGGTTATAAGCAGTCATTAGGATAATCAAAGGGAGGGTGATAATCAAGAGAATCACTGAGAGACAGATCGTGGTGAGCAGTAAGGTCAGAAAAATATACCCCCAGTGCCGCATGCCCGTCTTCCACCCCTTGAACCAGATCTGATGAAAACGGGTGTCTGTCTGTACAAAATATTTCATCTGGGGATACACGAAAGGCAGCATCAGCAGCAGAGCCAGGAAAATGGCCAGGAATGTCATGCCAAAGATCTTGACCATTGCCATCTGATGTTGCAGGATCAGCATTGGATTTGCCTGGGGCGTGGTAGCCGACTGGATATCTCCTCCCCAAAGGGCATAGCCGATACCTCCCCCTGCCAAGCCGAAGACCAAACCGACGATGCTGAAGAAGAAAATCATCCACAGGTTCGCTTTCAGGGTGCGGAGGATATTCCACGACAACGACTGCGTGTTCACAAACATGTAAATCCTTCCATAGAAAATGATTTCGGCAATGATGGCGAAAAGCGTCATGCATAATGAGGCGATGATCCTGCTGGCCGACAGCGGCTCAAGATGATAGGCCCTGAGCTGGTTCAGAATAAAGAACCCCGATATGGCGGCCAATACAAGGGCATAGAGCCAGGTATGGCGCAGGATGGTCTTGTAGTTGTCGGCGAACAGGTTATAGGCGGCACGTATCGTGGTGCGATACCCCCGGTCCTTCATCAGCTCTTCTTGTTTTAATGGTTTCATATCCGAAAGATTGATGGATAATATGTCTTCTTGTGGTTATTTCACAATGATTTTCTCGCCTTCGATGATGTTCACACCCCGTTGAGGCTCATTGAGCCGTTGACCCTGAAGGTTATAGATGGTGGCAGACTTTGCCGGGGCGGTGTTGCTGACGGTGGTGACGGCTGTCGTCTCGTCCTCGATGGCATCATATTCGGCTTGGGCCTCAGCCATATGGGCATCGAGGTCTGCCAGACGGTAGAGACCATCGCTGTTGGCGGTCAGACCTTCCACAGTAATTGGTTTCACCATGGGGGGCATGTCTGATGTGAGAAGCGTGCGCCCTTGTAGCTGGCTGACAGCCTGATAGACCAGATTGATGGCTACATAGTCCTCTGTTCCGTCATTCCATTTCTCAAACACGAGTTTAGAGCCGATGGGGGTGTGCAGCTCCAGAGCATTCTCGGTTTCTGGTAGCACAAGGCGCAGGGCAGCACTAATACTGGCCAAGTTGCTGTCATGGCCACAGAGGAACAAGAATTTCCGGTCATTTCGTTGCAGCTCTTCGCGGATGCGGCTCACCAAAGGATAGGCCAGGTTGACAGCGGCACTGTGGGAGGTGAACAGCAGACCGTCATATACCACCTTGACACCGCAGATGGCTCGCCACTGCTCTGTGGTCAGTTCATGACCGAAAGCCGTCATACTTTCCGACTCATAACACTGGAGCACCAGGGCATCAGCCACGCTGTTGGCCAATGTATAACCTCCAGTCATTCGAGGTTCATCATCTTTTTCTATCTTAATCTGCGTGTCATCGAAGCGGAAATGGAGGGTGTCACCACTGAGGGCAGCGGGCGAATGCTCCATGTCGAGAACCTCTTCCATCAGTGTCAGTGTGGGCTGCATACTCTGCATCCATGCCTGCGGACCGCCATGTAATGCCTCTATCTCACTGACTACCTTCTGACGGTATGTGTCGTTCATCTTGGTGAACTTAGGAGTGAATACGGGATCCATCTTGTCCTCCTCGTATTTGTGCGTGATCTCCACGTTGGCGAAGGGCAGGAATCCTGCAGAAAAATATTTTGCCGTAGCAAATGTGCGCTGACGGGAGTTGGCATAGAACAATACCTCTTCGCCCTCAGGACGATAGTTATCTGGCAGCAGACCTTCGCTCACCACCCACTGACGGAAAAATTGTCCCATTTCTGTTTCTAACACACCACCACGCAGTGACAGCTGACTGCTGGGTGATGACCACTGGAACCACTCATGGGGAGTGACGCGCTTATAAGCTGCTCCTCCCGAAGAGAGCGGTGAGCGGATGTTGTGACGGCTCATCACCACCACTTCTTTCAACTTGTATTTCGCACGGAAATCATCCGAGCGCTTAGTCTGGGCATGCACCCCAGAGCCCCAGGTAAGTAGAAGGGCTATCACCCCAATGAATGTCCTTTTCATATCTTCTTTCTGATTATTTGGTGCAAAGTTAGATAAAATATCCGAAATCTATGCCTGTTGGGATAAAGAAATTCAAAATAAAATAGTACCTTTGTCCCCATGAAACTGATTAATTGGGGATTCATCGGTTGCGGAGAGGTGACCGAAAAGAAGTCGGGACCTGCCTTCAACGAAGTGACAGGCTCGAAGGTGGTGGCTGTAATGAGCCGCACAGAACGCCGGGCCCGTTCATATGCTGAACGTCATCATGTGCCGAAATGGTACACCGATGCCCAGGAGCTGATCGACGACCCTGACGTAAACGCCATCTATGTGGCAACACCACCCAGCAGTCATGCTACCTTTGCCATTATGGCCATGCGTGCCGGGAAACCCGTCTATGTGGAGAAACCGCTGGCGTCCAGCTATGATGAATGTGTGCGCATCAACCGGGTGAGCGAAGAGACAGGCATGCCCTGCTACGTAGCCTATTATCGTCGTTACCTGCCATATTTCCAACGTGTGAAGGAGATTGTCAAGAACGGTGTTATCGGGAATATCGTAAACGTGCAGGTGCGTTTCTCTGTCCCCCCCCGCGACTTGGATTATTCCTCCGAGGAGAAGTTGCCATGGCGTTTGCAGCCAGCCATTGCAGGTGGTGGCTATTTCTACGATTTAGCTCCCCATCAGCTCGACTTGCTACAGGATATCTTTGGTGTAATTATGGAGGCAGATGGAATCTGCGCCAACCGCGGACATCTGTACAGTGCGGAAGACAGTGTGAGTGCATGTTTCCGTTTTGAGAGTGGGGTACCAGGCAGCGGTTCCTGGTGCTTTGTCGGTCATCAGTCGGCACAGGAAGACCGTATTGAGATCATCGGTGAGCAGGGAACACTGAGCTTCTCCGTGTTCAACTATGATCCCATCCAGTTGGTGACCAGCGAAGGCGAAACGAAGATCACGGTGCCCAATCCACCGTATGTACAGCTGCCGATTATCCGTTCAGTGATTGAAGACCTTCAAGGTCTTGGCATCTGTACGGCCACCAGTGTGAGTGCCACCCCTGTGAACTGGGTGCTTGACAGAATCCTTGGGAAGTTCTGAGGGTGGATGATATGAGATGAAGGATGACAAATAAGATGAAAAGGTTGTTGATGGGATTGTTGATAGCGATAGCACAAAGTGTTGTCGCACAGGATTTTATTCCTGATAGTGCCGCCCTTACTTCACAGACTTCTGTTGCGAAGGTATCGTCCAAGAAAGAGGATGTGCCACATCGCATCGGCAACTTCTTCACTCGCTATTTCAAGAACTTCAATGAGATAGACACCAACTATATCGAGCCACAGCATTATAACTATACGGTGATGATGCAGAATACGAATACGTACGAAACCTATCGCATCAGTAGTAAGTCGGGACAGTCGGTATCGTTTGCTCCTGAACTCACCTACCGAATCGGTCCGTATTTCGGGTGGCGTTGGATCTTCTTGGGATATACCTTCGATATCAGTCATGTGAACAACGGAAACAACAAGAAAGAGTTTGATATCAGCCTGTACAGTAACCTGGTGAGCGTTGACCTCTATTACCGGAGGACAGGCAATGACTATAAGATACGGAATATCGGACTGAACAAAGAACTGAAAACCATTCGAGATGTGGACATTCCTTTCTCAGGACTGAGCGTGGGCATTGTGGGGTTCGACCTGTATTATATCTTCAACCATAAGAAGTTCTCATACCCGGCAGCATTCAGTCAAAGTACCGTTCAGCGCCGCAGCTGCGGATCGGCACTGATGGGTGTGGGCTACACTCAGCATAGTATCAGTCTGAACTACGAAAAGCTGCAGCAGGCCATGAACGGGTTACCTGACGAGGTGGTGGAGAAATACGGCACCATCCAGCTTGACAGCGGACTGATGTTCAATGATGTGAAATACAGGAATATGTCTCTTTCGGGAGGATATGCCTATAACTGGGCGTTCGCCCGTAACTGGCTGGCGGCCATCAGCCTGTCGGTGTCTTTGAACTACAACCAGTCGGTGGGTGACTTGTTAAAGGATGAGCGCAGCAGGTTCCGTGATTTCTCGTTTCAGAACATCACCTTTGATGGTACAGGCCGTTTCGGGGTGGTGTGGAACAATACGCGATGGTTTGCAGGGATGAGTGCCATCATCCACAGCTATAACTATCGCAAAAGTCAGTTCTCCACGAACAATAACTTCGGGAGCTTGAATTTCTATGTAGGAATGAATTTTAAAAGAAAGAAATAAAGATGAGAAGAATTGTCATCATCCTGATGGGGTGGGTGTTTACCCTCAACATACAGGCCACCTGCGTGGAATACCAACGTGAGGATAGTATAAAAGTGATGGAGCTGCTGAAAGGGGCACCAGCCACAGGAAACCTGATGGTGCACTTTGCCCGTCAGCTCATCGGCATCCCCTATGTAGGACATACCCTGGAGCCTTTCGACAAAGAACGACTGATTATCAACCTGCGCGAACTCGACTGCACTACGATGGTGGAGAACGCATTGGCTCTGAGCCTCTGTGTACGTGACAGCGTGTGCTCCTTCGAGGCTTTCTGTCATATATTACAGAAAATACGGTATGAGCAGGGGGATGAACCTGCCTATACCAAACGACTGCATTATTTCACCTCGTGGATAGAAGATAATACAAGTATGGGGTTCTGCAAGGAGGTGCAGGGACCGAACCCGCCGTTCACTGCATGGCAGACGGTTGAAGCCAGTTATATGACTCAGCACCCCGACCGCTATCGGATGCTGAAGGTGAATCCCGGAGACATCCCTGCCATCAGGAAGATGGAACAGCGCATCGAGGGACGGCGTTACCGCTATATCCCCAAAGAACAGCTCAAGAACACCTCATTGCTTCGGCAGACCATTCACGATGGTGATATCATCGCGATCATCACGAATATTGCTGGTCTCGACACCCAGCATATCGGTATCGCTGTATGGCACGACGATGGCTTGCACCTGCTCAATGCATCCAGTATCCATCACAAGGTGGTGGAGGAACCCATGACGCTCCAACAGTATCTTTTCCAACATAAGACGATGCCGGGAATACGTATCATCCGCCCATAAATGAACTTGCGGAAGTAGAATTGTATCATTGAAGAAGAGAGGATGGGCAATGGCTCATCCTCCTCTTTTTATATATAAGTCACATGATGCTAAATACCTAACGTTTGGTATATGGTTTACCCCATTAATGCTATTTCCGGCTGTTGCTTTTTGCCGTACCTTTGCACCGACAAAACAAAGTTGAAAGAATATGGCAAAGATCATAGTGAACGGAGAAGCGCATGAATACACGCTGCCGTTGAATATCAAAGAACTGATCACACAGGCACTTGTGGAGTCGCCTGAGATGGTTTCCGTGCAACTGAACGAGGAGTTCGTGGAACGCGAGGTATGGGCTCTGACCCAGCTCCAGGACGGTGATCAGGTTGATTTTCTCTATTTCATGGGGGGAGGACAAAAGGATTAATTGAGAGTTGAAAATATGTTAGACTTTACAGAAGAGCAGATACAACGGTACTCGCGGCATATCCTATTGAAAGATGTGGGTGTGGAAGGTCAGGAACGGATTTCCCAGGCCAAGGTGCTTGTGGTGGGAGCTGGAGGACTTGGTGCCCCCGTGGCCCTCTATCTGGCCGCTGCGGGTATCGGTCGTATCGGCATCGTGGATGCTGACGTGGTTGACCTTTCCAACCTTCAGCGGCAGGTGATCCATTTCACCAAGGACGTAGGCGTGCCGAAGGTAAAGAGTGCCGAAGAGAAAATAAAGGCCATCAACCCTGATGTGACCGTGGATACCCATTATACTTTCCTCGACTCGTCGAACGCATTAGATATCATTAAGGAATACGATTTCGTGGTGGATGGTACCGATAACTTCCCTGTGAAGTTTCTCATCAACGATGCCTGTGTGATGGCCGGCAAGCCATTCTCACATGGAGGAATCCTGCGTTTCAACGGTCAGACCTTTACCCACCTGCCTGGTACGGCATGCTATCGTTGTATGTTCAAGGAGCCGCCTCCTGTGGGTGCCGTTCCCACTTGTTCACAAGCTGGAGTGTTGGGAGCCATCGCAGGAATGCTGGGTACGATACAGGCAGCCGAGACACTGAAATACTTCACGGGAGTGGGAGAGCTGCTGACCAACCGTCTGCTGTCGTTTGATGCCAAGACGATGCAGTTCCGTACAGTGCCTGTCAAACATCGTGACACATGCGCCATCTGTGGCACTCATCCCACCATCGACCATCTGATCGACTATGAGCAAGCGGCATGTGACCTTAAGCATAATTGATAATTGACAATGGTTATACCACAGAATATCATAGAGGAGCTGATAGAGCAGGCCAAGAAGGATGCACCCAACGAGACGTGCGGCTATCTCTTGGGAATCCCTTCCTCCGAGGAGGGGCAAGGGGTGGTAGCGAAGGAATCCGTGGTGACCGAGAACTACTGGATGGAGAACATCGACCACTCGCCAGAACATTTCTCCTTTGCGCCGAAGGATCAGTTTGCTGCATTGAGATATGCACGGAGCAAAGGACTGAAGATCCTCGCCAACTGGCACAGTCATCCGGCTTCTCCGTCACGCCCCTCACAGGAAGACCTCCGTCTGGCTAATGACCCTACCATCCGTTATGCCATCCTCTCCTTGCACGAGGGTATTCACCTGAACTCGTTTAAGATTCTGAATGGTGAGGTGGTGGATAAGGAAGTTCACTTATAATAATTGATGATTGATAATTGACAATTGATAATTAGTAATTTAAAATAAAGTTATGAAGACAATGAACCGAATGCGAATGCAAATGTGTTGTTGCTGTATGATGGCAATGACAATGAAAGAGAGAGTATATATAGTAGGTATCAACAAAACAAAGAGAAAACGTTATGAAAAGAATAGCATTGGCAATAGCAGTATTATTGAGTATCAGTATCAGTCATATTTGGGCTGAGGGTAATTCTACCAATACGAGCAGCGTGCGCTACGTGAAAGTGCCACGATTTGCCCGTCCGCTGGTGGAGAAGTGGATAACTGAATATGCAAAAACACAACCTGGCGTAGAGTTCCAGATCGCCAAGGGTAACCAGAATCAGGGTAACATCGATCTGAATGTCGTATTCGACAATCACAATCAAGAGAATAACGCTAAAGACTTTAGCCATATTGTTTATTTTGGAGAGTTCGCGGTGCTGCCTATCACAGCCAGTGGCAGTGAGGCTGCCAAAGTGCTGGAAGGCAAGCACCTGAACTCGAAGAAGCTAAAGCAGCTTTACTTCCTCGAAGATGAATTTGATGAGGACGTAAAGAAGATCAAGCAGTTCGAACGACTTGTTATTTATAGTGGTAGTAACGCTACCTCAGTGGCCTCTTCGTTCGCCCGCAACTTGGGTGAAGAGAGCAGCAACTTCCGTGGCAAGCGCATCTCGGGAGATGATCTCTTCCTAAACACCGCCTTGACAAAGGATTCGCTGGGTGTATCGTTTAACGCCCTGCCAAACATCTTTGACCTGCAGAGCCGCCATGTAAAGAGCGACCTCTCCATCATCGGCATCGATGTGAAGAAGAACCTCGAAGAGAACTTTTCCAACAAGGCCACACTGGATGACCTCATTGCCATCCTGGAAAACGACAAGGTGTCGGAGGTTGCCATCGAGAAGATCGGGGTGAGCTATAACGAGGCGGATGAGGCTTTGAACCAGTTCCTGCAGTGGGTGCTTGCCCATGGTACGAAATATAACCATGAATACGGACTGTTGAATCTGGACAACAAAGTGGCACAAACAGAGATAGATAAAATCAAAAACTCACTTACCGCACAGAATTAGAAGGTAATAGAGTATATCATTTAAAAGGTATTGTTTTATGGTAAAAAGATTGTTTATTGCAACATTTGTTGCAATCAGCCCCCTATTGGCTGTTGCGCAGAACCTGATAACAGGTTCTATTAAAGATGTCCGCACAGGCGAATCGCTTATCGGCGCATCGGTCATCGTGAAAAGTGAGAAAAGCAAAGGCGTTGTCACCGACGTTGATGGCAACTTCTCCCTGCAAACCAAGCTTGAAGCTCCCCTCACCCTCCGTGTGGAATACGTAGGCTACCGCCCCCTCGACGTAGATGTCTACGACTTAGACGAGCCTGTAGAGATCGCCTTAGCTGAGAATTCAAATGCACTTAGTGAAATCGTTGTAGTAGGCTATGGAACCCAGAGCCGCAAAGAGTTTACAGGCTCTATTTCCAGCATTCTTGGTTCTGACGTAAATGAACGCCCAATACAAAGCTTCGAACAAGCATTAGCAGGTAAAGCCGCAGGAGTAAGTCTCGCTGCTTCAAGTGGTCAATTGAATGCACAGTCCGTGATTAGAATACGTGGTGTAAATTCTATCTCTCTTAGTTCACTTCCTCTGTTTGTCATTGATGGTGTCCCTCTATACAGTGACGACATTTCGACAAACAGTGCTTCTAATAACCCCTTAAGTGATATTAATCCAAGTGACATCGAGAGTATAGATATTCTAAAGGATGCTGCTTCAACTGCCATTTATGGTTCACGTGCCGCAGGAGGTGTTATTCTTGTAACAACAAAGAAAGGGCACGCAGGTAGAGTGTCAACACATTATAATGGATGGATTAGTTTCACAAATGCTGTTCGTCTACCTAAAATGCTAAATGCCCAACAGTATACAGATCTTAAGAATGAAGCTATAACCAATGCCAACCTTATTGATGGTGGAAATCGTGCACTAACATACCAAATACAAAAGTTATCTGATGGTTCTATAGTTGATACCAATTGGAAAGACTATGTGTATCGTACTGGCATCTCACATAATCATACAATTGACATTTCTGGAGGAAATGATCGACTTAGTTATTATTTTTCAGCAAACTATTCAAATCAAGAAGGTCTATTTAAAGGCAACAATTTCGAGCGAAAAGGCATTCGTTTCAATGCAGAAGACAAAGTTACTAATTGGTTAACACTAACATTGAATAGCAACTATAGTACAAGCTTCAACGAATCTCCAGACACAGGTAGTCGTCCTGGCTCATCAATGAGCTCGTATGGTGTAACACGTCTGGCATTAGTACTACCACCAAATGTATCTGCTTATAATGAAGATGGAACATACAATGTTAATCCTATCAGCGGAACATTGGGATCTGGTGAGAATAAAACCAGCTTTCCTCTATACAACCCTGCAGCCCGCCTTGATTTAACAAATAGTATTTCCAAAAATAGTCACTTTATTGGTGACATTAAGTTCCAAATAAAGCCCATCCGGCAAATTACCTGGACTGGGCAGTATTCACTTGACCGCATCAATAATCAAAGTTATTCGTTCTCAAGTATCCAACTTGGTTCAGGTGCAACATCATCAGGTGGTTCCGTATCAAATATTTCAAGGGAATATCAGAACGAGGATTTTAATACAACACTTAAGTTTGAAGACCTATTTGGTAAAATTCATAATATAGGTGTGCTTATAGGTTTTGATTATCAACACAACGTTACAAATTTCTGGGGTGCACGTGCTACAAATGAAAGTGATGAATTCTTCCGTAACTACCAAGGAGGTTGGGCAAATATCTCAGCTACAGGCAACCAGATTGGTGAGCGTAATTATGTATCTTATTTCGTACGCGGGAACTATACTCTAAAGGACAGGTATTACCTTACTGCTAATTTCCGACGTGATGGTAACTCTGCTTTAGCTAAAGGACACAAATTTGGTAGTTTTGGCGGAATTTCAGCAGGTTGGATGATATCTGAGGAATCTTTCTTTAAAAAAGCTATATCAAAGAATACCATTAATCATCTAAAGTTAAATGCTAGTTGGGGAAGAGTTGGCAATGGAAACATTACAAACGACTTTAGTTCTTATAGTCTTTATACATCTTCACTCTATGGTGATGCTAGCACATGGATTAATTCTCAGCAAGGTAACGACAACCTGAGTTGGGAGACAAGCAGTCAAACAAATATTGGCATTAGTATTGATGCGCTTAACAACAAACTTCATATTGAAGCCGCTTATTTCAATAATAACGTAGACAATTTGATCTTAAGTGTTCCACAATCACCATCAAAAGGTATTGTAGGAAATTCTATTCTAGCAAATGTCGGTAGTATGTATAACCGAGGTATTGAGATAAGTATAGGCTATGACGTTCTTTCCAAAAAAGATTGGAATTGGTATGTATCAGGCAACTTCACGTATTTGAAGAATAAGGTCACTTCCTTATCAGGCAATGAAGATGCAATTATCTCAAGCACAGGCTCTGGCACAACCAACATTACAAAAGTTGGATATTCCGTTGGTAGTTTGTATGGTCTGAAGACACTCCGCGTTAATCCAGAAAACGGACAACGTGTATTTCTGAATGGTGCAGGCGAAGAAGTGCAATATAATGGTCTAGGAAAATGGACATATCTTGACGGAAGCCCTGCTGCCGCATTAGGAGGTAGTGACTATTACTTATTAGGCAACGCTCTGCCTCGTTGGTATGGCGGTATTGTTTCTAATCTGAGTTGGAAAGGTGTAGAACTGAACCTGAACTTCACCTATGCAGGAGGGAATAAAAACATGAACAGATCTAAGTCTACAATCACAGACCAGATTTTCTTCAACAACTCAACAGAGATACTCAATCGTTGGACAGAGCCTGGTCAGGAAACTAACATTCCACGACTTGTTACAGGTGACCGCTACTCTTTTGGAGGATCCGTACCCATTTCAGAGCATGTTGAGAAAGGAGACTTTCTGCGTTTGCAAGATATCACATTAGCGTATAGTCTTCCTAAAAACATTCTTGCCAAAATAAAATCTATTAATAATGTGCGTATATATGGTCAGATTACCAATGCATACATTATAACAGGGTACTCAGGTGTTGATCCTGAACTCTCAGCAAACGGAAATTCAAACACCACTCCAGGAGTTGATTATAACACTGGAGGATATGGCCGCACTTTCACATTTGGTATTAACATTGCACTTTAGTAAATTAAAAATCAGAAGTATATGAGACGTTATAATTTAATAACTATCCTGAATAGGATTCCCTTTTTATTCCTTGTTATATTCGTTACATTACAATCTTGCGATAACAAGCTGGATACATCCTCTGAAACATCACTTAGTTCTGCAACAATTTTCGATACAGAGGCTCGTATCGAGGGATTAACCAATGGCTTATATAAGTCGATGAAAGCTGGGAATCTATATAGTGGCTATCTTCTTCTATACGGTGACTTACGTGCAGAGGACTTTGTTTGCCGTACTGAAAATGCTCTTACAGGCGGCTACGTATGGTCTAATACTTTCGCTAATACAACAGGTGATATCACTAACACCTGGGAACAATTATACTCTGTAATCAACAATGTGAACAACTACATTGCAGGCCTAGAGTCATCAGAAGTTATTAGCGCTACTCAAAAGAACCATTACTTAGGTGAAGCTTACTTCCTAAGAGGTCTTGCCTATTTCCATCTCGTTACACTCTATGCGCAACCATATACCAAAGATCAAGGTACTTCTAAGGGAATTCCTCTTAGATTGATTGCCGAGAACTCTTCAGAACATAATGATTTGGCCCGTAGCACAGTAGCAGAAGTTTATGCACAGATTGTCGACGATCTGAACAAAGCAGAGCAGCTCCTGCCTGAAAGTTACGAGTCAAAACTGAAGAATACTACAAGAGCCCACAAAAATACGGCTATTGCTCTCAAGACACGTGTATTTCTAAGTAAAGGCGAATATGCTTCAGTTGTATCCGAAGCTATAAAAATAGTTCCTCAGGCCGTACGACCATTTAGTGCTACTACAGGAGTGAAGGCAACTTTACAAGATGACGTTACATCTATATTCTACTCTGACTATACTTCTACAGAGTCCATTCTTTCATTCCCAATGACTGCATCTGACACACCTTCTGGTGTTTCTTTGTCTGAGGCTTTTTATGCTAATCGTATAGACTATGTATTGAATAACTCCTCAACTGGAATCATTTCTGATACAGAGTGGCGTGAAACAGACAAGCGTCGCACTTTTGTAACTTTCAACACCACTATTGGAGAATATACCTTGGCAAAGTTTAAGCATGTCAGTCCATCAATAGACTATGTTCCAGCTATTCGCTATGCTGAAGTTCTGCTAAATTATGCTGAGGCTGCTGCAAAGACTGGCAATTTATCTCTCGCTGCAGAATTATTGAAAGCTGTCCGTCTCCGTTCTGACAACAGTTATGAATTCAGCGAGTCTGCACTCTCAGCAAACAATATAGAGGCGACGATAGCTAAGGAAAAACGCATCGAACTGCTAGGCGAAGGTCTTAGGGCTACAGATATCCTGCGCAAACTAGACATTTTCCCTGTAAAGCCAACACTTAGCAGTATGAATCCTGTTGCTGTTGGACCAAATGACAAGAATTATATCTTCCCTATTCCAAATACAGAAATTCTCACTAACAAGTTGATTAATCAATAAACACTATGATAAAAAAAATAATAGCAAATGCGCTGATTACCATGATTGGTATAACAGCAGTCTCTGCACAAGAGATACATCTTTCTGGTTATGTATCAAACCCCAATGGAGGGTATGTATATCTACAGAAATATATTAATAAGTCTTTTTTCACTATCGACTCTGTAGAGATTAAGGATGGTCAGTTTGATTTTCAGAAGCGTTCAGACTTAAAGTTACCAGAGATTTATGGTTTGTCATACACCTCATCAACGGCCAATCCATTTGATTCATACATCATATTCCTCGATCAAGGCGATATTAGAGTTAAGCTAGATTCTATAGCTCAATATAAACATACTACTGTTAGCGGGTCAAAAGAGCATGACCACTTTCACCAATTGCAGCGTCAGCATAAAGATATCGTGACACTCATTCAGGAGAATCCAAAGTCATTAGCAGCTCTTTATATTTTATACCGCTATCACTCTTTCCGTATTACCCCCGAAAGACTACGTAAGGCTCTTGATTATGTAGACAGCCAGTTTAAGGGTACTGAGTATGTAACTGTACTTGAGAAATTGGCTACTACATTACAGAAGGTGAATATTGGCGAGAGTTTCCCTAACTTCACAGCCTTTGACAAAGAACTCAAAGAAGTCAAAGCATCCTCACTGATTGGGAAAGGTTATGTACTCTTTGATTTCTGGGCTTCTTGGTGTCCACCTTGCCGTGCAGAAAATCCAAATTTGGTAAAGGCTTATACTAAATACAAAGATAAAGGGTTCAGCATAGTCAGTATATCGCTTGACAACGACCTACAAAGATGGGAAAAAGCTTACACCAAAGATCATCTACAATGGTTACAGTTAGTCGATCAAAAAGCATGGGCTGGCGACGGAGTTGTACAACTAGGCATTCGTCTGATTCCTGCAAATTTTTTAATATCTCCAGAGGGTAAAATAATTGCCCACAATTTGAAAGGCAATGATTTGGACTTATTTCTTAATGAGTTGTTTAAATAATATTATTCTTTGAACATTCTGTTTAATAGATAATGGGATTAGCCGTTAAGCTAATCCCATATAACATATGTTTGGTACACACATACCCTAAACGGGCGATTGCACATGTCTTTGAAACGCCGTACCTTTGCACCCAGATGTTAATCAATAACAAAGCATGATGAATAAGAAAGTATTTCTATTACAGCTCCTCTTTTTAGGAGCTTCGGTAGGCGCTGTACAGGCTCAGGAGACGATTGATCCAGACGATGCGGTGAGCACCCAGCACCAGGCAGTATTCAATGGCCATACGGTGGCCTATACAGCCACCATTGGGCATCAGCCTGTATGGGATAAGGATGGCAATATCATTGCCGGTCTTAACTACACCTACTATGAAAAGAATGGTGTGAAGGATAAAGCCCACCGTCCGTTGCTCATCTCGTTCAACGGCGGTCCTGGTTCTGGCTCACTATGGATGGAGATCGGTTATACCGGTCCTGTATTGCTGAATCTCGATGACGATGGCCAAGTGGTTCAGCCTTACGGCGTACATGATAATCCCTATTCCGTGCTTGATGTAGCTGATATCGTATATATCTGTCCTGTAAACACAGGTTTCTCACGGGCAATAAAGGTTAATAAAGAGAATAAAGAAGGTACAGAAGTTCCTTCCCAAGGAGCGAGTCGCGGGAACAGACAAAACGTGAGTTCCAAGAGTTCATCTCCTTTCTTTGGAGTGAATGAGGACATCGATTATATCAGCGACTGGGTGAAGAACTTCATCAACCGCCACAACCGTTGGGAGTCGCCCAAATTTATCATTGGCGAGAGCTATGGCACTACACGTGCATCAGGACTTACCTATAGTCTTCAACAAAAGCACTGGATCTACGTGAACGGTGTGATCCTTCTGTCACCAACCGAACTGGGAGTCGATTCGCGTAGTGTCAATCGCCGTGCACTCACCCTACCCTATATGGCTGCCACATCATGGTACCACAAAGCACTGAGTGTCGACCTCCAGAACAAAGACCTGGATGATATCTTACCTGAGGTAGAGAAATTTACTGTTGAAGAATATATCCCTGCATTGGCTTGGGGTGGTAGTCTGCCCGAGGCTCGCAGAAATGACATTGCCACAAAAGTGGCGCGCTACTCTGGCATCAGTCAACAGGAAGTATTACGCCACAACCTGATCATCCCTACGCATTACTACTGGAAAGAGCTGCTTCGTGATCGTGATCTCCACATTGGTCGGCTCGACTCTCGTTATACCGGTCGCGACATTCAAACTTCAGGAGAGTCTCCAGACTACAGTGCTGAGTTCTCGACCTGGAACCGTGCCTTCACAACTGCTTATAATTATTATGTACGTAATCAGCTCAACTATAAGACAGACGTGGAGTATCTGCTATTTGGCAATGTGTCGCCTTGGAACCGTGACAACGACCATACGGGCGAAGATCTGGGTAAAGCACTGTCGCAGAATCCCGACCTGAAGGTGCTTGTACAGTCGGGCTATTATGATGGTGGTTGCGACTATTTTAATGCGAAGTATAATTTCTGGCAGATAGACCGTGGTGGTAAGTTCCAGGATCGTTTTATCTTCAAAGGCTATCGAAGTGGACACATGATCTATGTACGTCAGGAAGATCTGAAACAAGGTAATGAGGATATTCGTCAGTTTATTCTTAGTCAGATACCAAAAGATGGCACCGCCATCAAATATTGAAAACTAAAGAAAAAAAGAAAATATGAAAAAGATTCTTGGATTACTGCTGCTTGCAGGACTCACAGTTTGCGGCAGCGCAGAAGCAAAGAAGAAAGCAGGTAACATAGGTAAGGCCAAAGTAGCTATTGATTACCTCAACAGTCATTTTCAGACCTACGATCAACTTCAGAAGACCATCTGGGCCAATCCCGAGTTAGGATTTCTGGAGAACAATAGCAGCGGCCTGTTGAAACAGCACCTGCGTGAGAATGGCTTCACCATCGAGGAAGGTGTGGCTGGCATGCCTACAGCCTACGTAGCTACTTTCGGTAGCGGAAAGCCCGTCATTGGCTTCCTGTCAGAGTTTGACGCCTTACCAGGACTTTCTCAAGATACTGTTCCTTATCGTAAGCCACTTATAGAGAATGGCTCGGGTCATGGCTGCGGTCATAACACCCTCGGGGTGGCCTCTACCGCTGCTGCTGTATCACTGAGCAAGTGGCTTACTGCCAATCATCTCAGTGGAACCATCAAGATCTACGGTTCTCCTGCTGAGGAGGGTGGTGCTGGTAAGGTGTATCTTGTACGCGAAGGATTGTTCGATGGCGTTGATGTGGTGCTCGACTGGCATCCCTCCAGCGTGAATGCCGTTACCACCAATGGCGGTACAGCTATGGTGATGGTTGACTACAAGTTCTATGGTAAGCCTGCGCATGCTGCTGGCAATCCCTGGAAAGGACGTTCGGCTCTCGATGCTGTTGAGGCGTTCGACTATATGGTGAATCTGCTGCGCGAACATGTGCCAACCTCTTCTCGTATCCATTACGTCATTCCCGATGGCGGTTTCGCACCTAATGTCGTACCAGAGTATGCTCGTGTATCTTACTACATCCGTAGTCCTAAGCGTGACATCCTCAACACATTGACAGAGTGGATTGATTCCGCTGCCGTTGGTGCTGCCAAAGGTACGCAGACCCGCGTTGAAAAAGAGATTATTGCTGGTACTTACGAACGTTTGCACAACAAGATGCTCTCACAAGTCATTCAGAAGAATTTGGAAACTGTGGGCGGTGTGATATACGATGCCCGCGAACGTCAGTTCGCCCTCGATCTCATTCGTGCCACAGGTAACCCTGATTCACTCATCGACGATGCGGCCAAGGTGCAGCCTCTGGCAGAATTCCCCAAGGAAGGCAGTGGTGGTAGTAGCGATGTGGGCGATGTGTCGTGGGTGGTTCCTTTGGCCAGTTTCGGAGCTGCCACATTTATTCCAGGCAGTCCTGGCCACAGTTGGCAGAACGTGGCTGCCGATGGCACCACTATTGGTACCAAAGGGTTACTCAACGCCAGTCGGGTGTTCGCCCTTACTGCAGTTGACCTGTTTACTGATGCCAAGTTGCTTCAAGCTGTAAAAGATGAGTTCAAACAGGTAGTGGGCTCCGATTTCAAATATGTTCCCCTTCTAGGTGACCGTGAGCCTGCTCTTGACTATCGTGTATCAAACAAAGAATAACATGAATCATTTAGCCTGGATAGCATCAAGCAGACGAAAGGTGAACAATATGAAAAGAGATTTCACTTGATATAGTAATAATGCCATAGTATAATCTGGGAAAGTCAATAGTAAAATATAGATAAGTCAGTGCAGATGCCTTGCACAAGTTGTGCAGATATGTTGCACAAAGTGTGCAAAGGTTCTGCACAAGTTGTGCATTAGTGTTGCACAGAGTGTGCTATGATTTTGCTTTACTTGTCCAAACGTGATGATTTGTTCAAACGTGATAATAGTACCCACTCAAATGACAATGAAAGCCAAGAGTCAGGATGAATGCACGATATCCTGAATCACCAATCCTGCCAGCATAAAACCGAAGATGGCGGTGATGTGTGCCAGGGTACCGTTGATCTGGGCTTTTGACGAACACCACTCGTGATTAAGCAACGAGGGATCGCCAGGGCCCATCTTTGCTTTAGGACACACGCACTGTTCTGTACCGCAGGTG
>OCTX011864578.1_pt1 | contig 18400 bp, 9 predicted proteins | sample 1539691 | NCBI WGS metagenome assembly OCTX01 (sample SAMN02144231, study PRJEB22623) | gut metagenome | biome: sheep rumen | host: Ovis aries | place: New Zealand | reverse complement strand
TCGCTCCTCGTCTATGCAGGCATTTCGCCCGACGGCGACTTCAAGGAGAAGAGCCTCACCACGAAGGACCTGGTGGCTGTCTTCCCTGCGAACTGGGACAAAGAGCAAAGGACGGTCTATTCCCACCAGGGCCTGACGTATGGCGGACTCATTGTGCTGCCCGAGGTGACGCAGAAGGAAGTCTTGGACATCATGCAGGCCATCCTGCAATACTATCGCGACATGATGCAGGCCGAGCGCCTCGTCTATAAACCTATACCTTATATATATAGCAGTATCCCTTCCGGCGAAGACCTCTATGCGTTGTTCCGCGCAGGAGCCAAGCTGTCGCGACGCCTGGTGAGCACTTGCGTCTCGATGCAAAACCCGATGAAGATGCGGTCGTCGCGTGTGCAGCAAGCCCGAAAGGCGGTCGACCACGGGTTCTACATCGACCGCATGACGGAGGGAGACAACGAGACGCTCCGGGAATACTGGACGCTTCTGGAGGATGTCCTGATGACGCATCACAACGCTCGCCCCACGCATACATTGCAAGAGATGCAGCTGCTGATGAGTCGGTTCCCCAAGAACATTAAGCTCTACATCGTGCGGCACGAGAAAAGCATCGTAGCCGGCATCATTGTCTTCGAGTGCCGCAGGGTAGCACATGTGCAGTACATGGCGAGCGGCGACGAGGGCAGAGCTTATGGCGCCCTTGACCTGCTGCTGCGACATCTCATTAACGAGCGATACAAGCAGTTCGACTATGTGGACTTCGGCACCTCCAACGAGGACGGCGGCCGCGTGCTGAACGAGGGACTCATCTTCCAGAAGGAAGGCTTCGGAGGCAGGGCTGTGTGCTATGACACGTACGAGGTGAACATTTCCAAAGTCCGAAATTACCCCTCTAAGTTAGAGGAGGTGGCGCGAGGTGACGGGGGCGTGTGTCATACAAGTATGGCTGTTCCTTACCTCTCCCTTCAGCGCATCTCGGCCTCCTTCGAGCCGGAGCTTACGGCCGAAGTGTCCAGAGTGGTGCAAGGCGGATGGTATCTCTTGGGACAGGAGAACAAACGTTTCAGCAAGGCATTTTCGGAGTTCTGCGGCGTCAAGTATTGTGTGCCCACAGGCAACGGGCTGGACGCCCTGACGATGATTCTCGTCGCTTACAAGCGCATGCTCGGCTGGGGCGACGACGCTGAGGTAATCGTTCCCTCGAACACCTACATCGCCAGCATCCTTGCGGTGAGCAGAGCAGGACTCGTGCCTGTGCTTTGCGAGCCACGTCTCGAAGATTTTCTCATCAATCCCGATAACATCGAAGCCCTCATTACCGAACGCACAAAAGCCATCATGGTGGTGCATCTCTACGGCCGCGTCTGCGACATGAAGCCCATTCTGGAGGTGGCGAAACAGCACGGACTGAAGGTCGTCGAGGACGTTGCACAAGCTCAAGGCGTTTGCTATCAGGGTGTTCGTGCCGGCCACCTCGGCGATGCGGCGGGTGTAAGCTTCTATCCAGGCAAGAACCTCGGGGCGCTTGGCGACGCAGGGTGTGTCACGACGGACGATGAGGCTTTGGCAGATTACGTTAGCGCGATGTCGAACTACGGCAGCTCGGAGAAGTACGTCAACCGCATGAAAGGCTTGAACAGCCGCATGGACGAGATACAGGCTGCCGTTTTGTGCCTGAAACTGAAGCGTTTGGATGCCGATAACGAGGCGCGCAGAAAAGTCGTCCAAGCTTATAGCGAAGGCATCACGAACCCTTTGATTACGTTGCCCTCGCTGCCTTCCGACCCCACAGAAAACGTCTGGCACGTTTATCCAATACGCACTCCTGAGCGAGACCGCTTGCGCGAATACCTCTCGCGGGAAGGCATCGAGACGATGGTGCACTATCCCATTCCGCCACATCAGCAGCAGGCTTATGCTGAATGGAACGACAGAAGCTATCCCATCAGCGAGCAAATCCACAGGGAAATCCTGTCGCTCCCGATGTCGCCAGTCATGACAGACGACGAAATCCGGCGCGTCATCGAGGCACTCAACAAGTTCAGTCTATAGTTGCCCTTAGGGGGAGTTAAAAACGCCGCACGCGAAGATTGCAATCCCCGCGTGCGGCGTTTGGCATTTCCGCGTGCGGCGTTTGAAATTCCCCTTGGCGGGGATAAAAATATTGAAGGGCATTGCCTCACGGCAACGCCCTTCGTTTTGGTTGGTTGGAAAAAGTCTAATTGAAATAATGGTTTGTGATTGATGTTTTAAGCCTCTGCGGGAGTTTCGGTTGCTTCACTCTCAGTAGCTTCTGCTGCTGCTTCGGGAGCGGCTGCAGCCTCTTCGGCTACTTCCTCTGCCTTTGCTTCAGCCTCTGCTTCTGCCTTAGCGACAGCTTCAGCGGCCTTCTTGTCGGCTACTTTCTTAGCGATCTCTTCGCTCACCTTCTTCTCGGCTTTCAGTCTTTCTGCTGCTGCAGCCTTCTTGTCAGCCTCGTCTTTGGCGGTTACTTGACTCAAGCCCTTCTGCTTGTCAGCCTTCCAAGCATCAAATTTTGCCTGACATGCTGCTTCGTCAAAAGCGCCCTTCTTCACGCCACCACGCAGGTGCTTCATGAGATACACACCTTCGCGGGAGAGAATGTTCCGAACCGTGTCGGTGGGCTGTGCGCCACACTCTACCCAATACAGGGCACGATCGAATTTCAAATCTACAGTGGCAGGATTGGTGTTCGGGTTGTACGTACCAATCTTCTCTGTAAACTTACCGTCACGCGGTGCTCTTACATCAGCAATCACGATGCTGTAGAAAGCATAGCCTTTACGGCCGTGACGCTGCAATCTGATTTTTGTTGCCATAATTTAAATTAGAACTTTTAATAGGTTTGAAATGTGCCGCTAACTCGTAACGGCGGCGCAAAGGTACAACTTTCTTTTGAATTACAATGCAATAGGCACACTTTTTTCTGTCTTACGCACTTGTTTTTGTTCTTTTCTTCCTTAATCTTCATTCTCCAGCCCCCAATATCATCTCCTCACTAAATGTTTGTGCCATAGTTTGTACTATTCGATCGAGTTGATGATAACTGTATCGTCGCCCCAATAATATTCTGTGTATTCGAGGTTAGGCTTTCGGATATAGTCGACATGAGCATCGCGAAAGTTGAAGCATAGCCGTTCGAAGGACTTCAATATGGGCCGTCCCAGGAAACTGCGAGAATCTTCGAAAGGAACATAGTCGTGTGGCTCGAACACTCCTTCTGTCCATATCTTCTGTCCTCCTATCTCGATGAAGAATCCCTCCTTCCGAGCTGCATATTGTGGAGGAAGCATGAAGGTGTTCGCACCGGTATCGAGTAAAAAGGTACCTTTATGTCCATCTATGACATACGGAAGACTGATGCTGCGGTCGCCTTTGTCGCCGGCATTCATGACGAAGTTAGCCACCCTTTCATGGGCAGGTGGTGGAAAGCGGAAAACGATGCTGTCGTATGACAATTCCATGTATCCCAAGCGTATCAAGTCGGGCGCTCCAATGATTCCATCACATTCTTGACCAACAGCAAGGTCTGACACCGTGATTGGCAGGTTGTAAAACACAATGCCATCTATTCGCAGGCTATCCACAACGCCCAGCTGCATGCTGCCTATGATGTTTGGGTCGTCAGCGGTACTGACCAGCGTGGAATCGGGAAGCATACGGGCACCTATCTGGTTGGCAAACTTACGCGAAAGGATAGTGCTTGACAACTCTCCCGTATCTACCATGAAGCGTGCATCCTTATGTTGATTGACGTCCACATTGATGCACATGTGCCCTTGTAAGTTGTCAGGAGCAAGCCTTACGACACTCTTTTCACGGCGAATGGAAACGGGCAGGATGTCTTTCCCGGCTTCTGCCATCCTGTGCCAATGTGCAGACCGCTTCATCCATGCAGAATCCTCTTTCCATCGTTGGTCTATGTAGCATGCCATTCGCTCAATCTCGTCGTACCGGTTCTGCGATATCATCATCCTGTATTTCTTCGAAAGCAGGTATGCAGCATTGCCGTCGAGTTCGGAATCGGTACCTTTAACCAGCAGCGTGTCGATTAGTGTCACCATCAAACTGTCCAAAGCGTATGCATCGCAGTAGTCAACCATTGCCAAAGCAAAGAGCATCCTTTCGACTTTGTCATGGTTGTCCATAGCCTTGGCATACATCTTGTCATAATCAACATGTCGAAGGTTCAAGGAAGCCCTCAACTGTTCTACTATCCAATCATTTATATCCTCTGCCTTTGCTTGTCCGCATAGGCTAAATACAAAGGTAAATATCAATAACAGTTTAGCGTTCATGAATCGACATATAATGCCACCCTTTTCCCTGTGTATTAACTCATTTCGTTTACTACTTCTATGTAGAAACTGAAAGGACGGAATCCGTCATTGCAGCTGATCATTGCACTCATTGGGTTTTTCATCCAGCCGTCGTAGAAGTTGCCTTCGCCTCTGGCCAACGCCTCCACGAACTCCTGCATTGAACACCATGCCGAGGGACACATCCCATCTGGGCATTTGCCGTCGATGGAAATCCACTGCTGGCCTTCCTTGACGTCACAGGCATGTTCAATGGGGTTCTCGTATTTGGCCATCAGGTCGGGATAGACCGTCTGGCGAATGGCTGTGATCCTAACTTTGTTCATATGGGCGGAGTGTTATGCTTTCGCGCGCATAGACGCACGTACCATATATATAATAAGTATGCAGTACATGCCGAGGCTTAGGAGCTCGGAATTGGGGTTCTGCCACCAGTCGGCATAGTCGAAGCTGATGTTTTGCCACTTCAGGGCTGCGCTGAGGACGCCCATCAGAGCACCGCCGGCGATGAAGCCGCTGGCCAGCAGAGTGCCTTTCTCGCCTCGGGCATTGTTGAGGGCTTGGTCTTTGCTGCGAGTTGTGACGAACCAGTTGATGGCGCCGCCCACAAGCAAAGGCAGGTTGAGCTCCAAGGGGATGAACATGCCGAGGGCAAAGGCGAGGGCCGACACACCGAAGGCATTCAGCAGGAGTGCAATGAGAGCACCGATGCCGTAGAGCAGCCAAGGTGCTCCGTTGCCACTCATCAGAGGTTCAATCACTGCAGCCATCGCGTTGGCTTGGGGTGCTGAGAGGGTTCCGTCGGTGAAGCCATAGGTCTTGTTCAGAATCATGATGACGCCGGCAACGGTAGCCGCGCTGACGAGTGTGCCGAGGAACTTCCATGTCTCCTGCTTGCGAGGTGTGCTGCCGAGCCAGTAGCCAATCTTCAAGTCGGTGACGAAGCCGCCTGCCATGCTCAGCGCTGTGCAGACCACGCCGCCCATAATGAGCGCAGCCACCATACCGCTCGTGCCGCTCAGGCCGACGGCTACCATGATGACGGATGCCACGATGAGCGTCATCAAAGTCATGCCGCTGACGGGATTTGTGCCGACGATGGCGATGGCGTTTGCAGCCACGGTGGTGAAGAGGAAAGTGATGACGCTCACGACAAGAATGGCAACAATGCTGAAGACCCAGTTGCCGCCCATCACGTCAAGGTGGAAGAAGAGGAAAGTAAGCACGAGAGCCAGGATGATGCCGAAGCTTACCCAACGCATCGGAAGGTCCTTCTGCGTGCGCTTCTCCTCGATTTGTTCGACGTCCTTCTTGCCTTTGAGCTCTCTTCCGGCCAGCGAAACGGCCTCAACAATAATGCGCCAACTCTTCACGATGCCGATGATGCCGGCCATCGCGATGCCGCCAATGCCGATGCTCTTCGCGTATTTGAAGATTTCTTCGGGTGATGCAAGTGCTGCCGTAACACCCTCCTGCACCTCGAGCGACGGGAAGAAGAGGGCGATGCAGGGCACGATGACCCACCACACAAGCGCGGAGCCGCAACAAATGATGAAGGCGTACTTGAGGCCGACGATGTAGCCCATACCCAGGATTGCAGCGCCGGTGTTGCACTTCAGGACAAGCTTGGCCTTCTCCGCAACGGTGTCGCCCCACAGCAGAGCGCGACTGGTGAAGTTCTCGTGCCACAGACCGAAGGTTGCCACAACGAAGTCATAGAGTCCGCCCAGCAGGCCTGCAATCATCAGAGGCTTAGCCTGGTCGCCGCCCTTTTCGCCGCTCACCAGCACTTGCGTGCCGGCTGTTGCCTCGGGGAAGGGATACTTGCCGTGCATTTCCTTGACGAAATACTTGCGGAAAGGAATGAGGAAGAGGATGCCGAGGATGCCTCCGAGCAGGCTTGCAAAGAAGACCTCGAGGAAGTTCACCGTCATTTCCGGGTACTTGGCCTGCAGGATGTAGAGAGCCGGCAAAGTGAAAATAGCTCCTGCCACAATGACGCCGCTACATGCTCCGATGCTCTGGATGATGACATTCTCACCCAATGCATTCTTCCTTCGGGTAGCGCTGCTGACGCCAACGGCAATAATAGTGATGGGGATAGCAGCCTCAAACACCTGTCCGACCTTCAGCCCCAGGTAAGCAGCGGCTGCGCTGAAGATGACAGCCATCAGGATGCCCCAGCAGACCGACCACAGGTTGACCTCTCTCGGACTGCCCTCTGCAGGCATCATCGGTTCGTACTCTTCGCCCTCATGCAACTCGCGGAAAGCGTTCTCGGGCAGCGATGTTTTGTATTCCATAATATATAAGTTTTAGAGTTATTGCGTACAAAGATATAAAAAAGTTTAGAGTTTAGGGTTTAGAGTTTAGAGAAATTTTGTACTTTTGCACACAAAAGGACGAAGATATGAAGGTTGCGTTGGTACAGATGGACATCGTCTGGGAGAACTCCAAGGCGAATCGTGAGACGGCGGAACGCTTGATGCTCGCTGCCGAGAAGTGCGACATCTACGTGCTTCCCGAGATGTGGAGCACAGGCGTCACTACCGAACCGATGGGTGTGGCAGAGCCTGAGAACGGCGAGACCCTGCTTTGGATGCAGAAGATGGCAGACACGCTCGATGCCGCAGTTGCAGGAAGCATCGCCATAAAGGCACCGGACGGCACTTTCAGGAACAGGCTGTACTTCGTCAAACCGAGTGAAAATGGTCAATGTTCAATGCCCAATATTCAATTTTACGACAAGCATCACCTCTTTTCTTATGGTGGCGAGACGGAGCACTACACGCCTGGCAGCGAGTATGTTACGGTCGAGTGGCGAGGCTTGCGCTTCCATCTCTCCACATGCTACGACCTGCGTTTCCCGCTTTGGCTGAGGAGCAGGGACAACTACGAAGTCCTCATCTGTGTAGCCTCCTGGCCTTCTGTGCGGATGCATGCTTGGAAAGTGTTGCTCGCAGCCCGTGCCATCGAGAACCAGTGCTATGTGCTCGGAGTGAATCGCATCGGCAAAGACCCGTACTGCGAGTACAGCGGCGGCACAAGCGTCGTCGACCCCTTCGGCTTTTCCACCGTTGCCCCAGATGGTGAAGCCAGCGTCCTCACCAAAGAGCTCGACCTGAAACGCCTCAAATCCTTCCGCGAGAAGTTCCCCGTACTGAAGGAAATGGATTTGTAAGGCACATTCCCACAAACAGGAAAAGAGATAAAGAAAGCCCCGAAACTGGTTCGAGGCTTTTGTCATTTATAACAATGTGGTTTTGTTAGATTGTTAGAAAATTACAACTTGCCTTCATCTTGCATTTTGTATTCTACAATAGTAGACATTATTGAGTCTTTACAGACGAAATGCGACAGAGCACGACACGGTTTTCGATCTACAATAGTAGACATTATTGAGTCTTTACAGACTCTATATAGTTATGATAGGAATTATTTAATCTACAATAGTAGACATTATTGAGTCTTTACAGACTTGTTCGGCGGATAATCATTCCGTGTTAAATCTACAATAGTAGACATTATTGAGTCTTTACAGACACACGAAGTCGCAAACGCTTGTAAGTATATCTACAATAGTAGACATTATTGAGTCTTTACAGACCATAGCATAATACAGCCGCCATTGTCTGTATCTACAATAGTAGACATTATTGAGTCTTTACAGACTTCACGTGTAGGGTTTACCTTACGGATGATCTACAATAGTAGACATTATTGAGTCTTTATCTTCCATCAGTCTTTGAGATAGGGTTTTGTCTGTGCGAACTGGAGCCATTCTTTGTTAGTGATAGCAAGCGACGGCTTTTCATTCTCTGCTGTTTCCTGTATCTTGCGAATCACCCACAAGCCTTTGCGTGCTATGTTATAGGCACCATTTGCGTCGGCATTGTCGGGCAAAGTGGCGATGCCTCGACGACTGTCGAAGAATCGTCCCTTCTCATCTGCTACGGGAGAAAGCAAGTAGTCCACCTCCGAGTTGGTTTTGCTGTTACGCATCTGAAGCAGCAACTTCATCAGCCCCATCATATCCTTGAAGAACTGCGCGTCGGTTTGCGCACAAATCGCCTCTTTCAGGTTGCCTTTTATGTCGATATCGTATTTGTCGAAGAGTTGCTTGAAGACGTCGGTCAGGGCTATCTCCTCGTCGTCCCATTGCAGGTTCTTCTGGGGATTTCGGAATGTGCGGATGCGTTCGCCATAAGTGCAGAGCGTCCATTGTGTGCGAGTGCCTTCTGCTTTCGTCGTGAAGTCTTTATAGTCGAAAGCAAACTCGAACCAGTCCTTGTCGGCGTTGTAGCGAATGCTCCCGAACTTTCCGAAGAAGGCCTTTGCCTGTGCCGCATTCTCGTATCGTGTGTCGAACAGGTTGACAAAACCCGTAACGGGATCTATCTTGCTGGTGTTCCATGCCGGGATGTAAAACAGGCAACCGCATTGCTTGCCCATCTTCTGGAAACTCTCGAACTTGTTGGTGAGTTGCAGGGCGCGGAGCAATCCGCCTTCCGCTGTCGGGTCGGCCTGCTTGTCGATGTAGCAGTTCAGCTTGTCGATGAGCATCTTCTCGAACTTCTCGTAAACCTGCCGCTCTATCTTCTGTCTGCTACGCATGAATCCCGTATTGAGGTCTTCCAGAACAACGATGGCATTGTACTCGACCATCATCTTGGAGATGATGTGTACGACTTGGCTCAAGTAGCCTTCCTTCATTTCCTTGATGTTCTCGATAGTGTCCCAACTGCGTCGGGCTTCCGTACGTTCTCCCTCACGCTTGGCAAGCAGGTCGTGATAGTTCGTCTTGTGCTTCAGTCCGTTGTATTCGTTGATTATCTCGTTGAGTGTCATCTGCTCGACGATGTTTCCTTGCAGGTCTATGAGCGAGAGGTAGAGCAGATGGCGCTCTCCACGGTCTATGCCGATGATGTGCGTGAATCCACCCTTCCGTATCGTATCTTGAACTAAGGGGTTGATGTTTGTTTGTCCTGCGGCCTTGAAGTTAATCGTGATGGGGACATGGAACTGGAATTTATCGACGGTGTAGCGTCTGTCCTTGACGATGTCGTATTCGAAGGTGCTGGTTGGTTCTTTGCTATGTTCGTTCTTGTTGGTGATGGGCTTGCCTGCCGGATGAACGATGCGGTGTTCGGGCCGGATGCTCGACTTGCGGTAGAACACTTCGGCCTGACCGTTCAGTTTGTAGACGACATCTGCCAGGTTGCGCTCGTCGAAGAGCATCTTCCAGTAGAGGGTGTGCAGGTTGGGTGTTCCCTTGCTGTATTCCGAGAAGTCCTTGTTCCAAATGCGGAAGAGATAGAGTTTGCCTTCATCGACAAGCCGTTCGACATAGGAAGCGGACACGCGATGGGAAGAAAGCATGTAGCCTTGCCGCTCCACCTCGCGGTAGAAACCGCTGATGTCTTCGTATGTGCTGGTATCGGAGAAACGGAAGCCGAATTTCTTCCAATCCTCGTGCTTGTTGATGGACTGCTTGAAGAAGTCAATCAGTCTGTGACAATCGGACAGACTGAAGTCCGCGCCCTTCTTGTGTGTACCGCGTTTGTAACCCGACACTATCGCTTCCGAGGGAGCGAACTCGTCTATTCGCGACTTCGAAAAGAACACTTTAGGGAGCATCTTGTTGGGGCCGGGCAACAGTTTGTAGTCAATCTTGTCGAAGCAATCTCCGTCGTTTGGGGTTGCTTCAGGCTCGAAAACGCGATTGGACTTCTTATCCATGATGCCGAGATAGTAGAAGCCATCTTTGCGCAAAAGGACTCCCGTGCAGTCGGGCTCTTTGTTGACATCCCATCCTCCAAGCAGTTGGGCATTGTCGAAGTTCAGCTTTATCTTCTCGGTGCTGTACGGTTTTCTTGTCAGCCAGTTCCTTACCTTATTATATAGGGGTGTGACGGCATCCAGTTCGTCCCACATCATTTGGAAACTGCCGTAGAAGAGTTCGTCCTTCTCATTCTCCTCTCTGCTGCCAAGCAGGGGCTTGATGAAATGCTGAAGGTCTTTTAGCACATCGAGCAATGCCTTTATCTTGGCTACGGCCGGCTTGTTCTGGGAAAGCATATCGCCCGTTTCCTTCATCTGCAATACGGACTTCGCATTCTCGTAGGCATTCTCTATCTGCGCGAAGAGGTTCTCCTTTTGCGTCGTTTCGGTGTTAACGGCTCCCAATGCCATGAAGTAGCCTTCGATGCTTCTGGGTTTTCCGTCTTCCATTGCTGGTTGGGGCAGGCCGTTCAGGAAGGCGATGCTGAAACTCTTCTGCGTCTTGAATATCTTCGAGATTCGGTCCTCGAGTTGTTCGTCTGTCTCTTTTCTCTTCCTTGGCGTGATGACTCGCAGTTCTTCCTTGATGCCATTTGTGAACACATCATAGCGACCGAAAAGGTGCTGCGAGATGTCGGTGAGTGAGAGGTCGTTCGCGATGTTGATTTGCTCGAGGTCGTAGTCCCCCAGATGCAGCAGCAGCGAACGGAGCGACTCGTTCTCGTTGCCCATCAGCAGATCGTGCAGGCGGGCGTATGTCTCGTTGACGGCTACAAGCATCTTCTCGTCGCTGTCGAACTCCTCTGCCAACCACGACAACTTCTCGCGGTCGCTCAGTATCTGCTTGTAGAGCGGAACGAGGAGAGGCAAGCGTTGGCTCTTTTCCTTCTGTTGCTGGTTGTAGAGATTGACATATTCGTTGATACCCTTGATTTCCGTTCCGTCCTCGAGAACCCTTTTGCCGATGATGCTATTATACACCTCGATGTGTGGCTGTGTCATGGTTTCGGAGAAATAGTCCAGACGGAAGATTTCTTCGATGCTTCCCACATTCAGCATCTCTTTCGAGCCTTCGTAGATGTCGGCAAAATGCTCTGCAACGGATGTCTCCGCTATCTTTGCGAACGCCTTCATGTTGTCCATGAACTTGGGCAAGTTCTGATGAATGAGTCTGTAAGCAATCGCCGTAGATTTCTCTTCGGCAGAATACATGTTTTTCCTATTCTCGTGGAAGCCTGTAAAGTAGGTCGTAAAGTCGGCAAACTGTCTGACGAGTACCTTCTCTTCCTCATCTACAAGAGAGTCGATGAGGTCTTCGCGAATGAGTTCTTTCTTGAAGATAGTGTCGTATTTGGTCCCGCTTTCCGTCAAACGCTTTGCTATGATTGTGCGCAGATTGTCCTTGACTTCCGTGAAAGCCGATTCCTGACTCTCGTCGCGTTTTGACATTTCGTAGAGAGTCTGGTATTCTTCAAGCGAGTTGTGCCGCCCTTCGCTATTGAGAGGGAGTTTGAAACTCCAAAGCCTGTCTTTGATGAATTTTTTGTGATACTCGTCGATGATTCTTTTCACCACTTTGTAATCCTCAGCACGCTTCTCGTCGCGCATGAGGATTCCGTTCTTCTCGATATAATCTTTAGTTTTTCCTAAAGGTTGCAACTCGAAGCACAATGTCTTCTGTACATTGTAGAGGTTTGTGAATTGATCGAATGTGTTCATAATATCGGTGTGTTGGGTTAGCTTTTTTTGTTATCCGTAGCTCGATTATAGTTTCTTTATTGCAAAGTTACGAAAATAATCTTTTATTCTGCCGTTTGATTGTTTTGCAAGGCTTGCAGAAATACATATATCTGCTTTGCAAATTTACGAAAAATCTCCCTTACCCACAAAAGATAAGGGAGAAATTTTGGAGTAGCCTCATGCAGGAAGGTTACTCCCTATAGGTTGATTGAAAACTTAACACGGCTAATTCTCAAACTTAACGTGTTAAGTCATCCAACTTAACGTGTTATGTTGGCCATCGCAGCAGCCTGCGTTTGGACCTCCCCCCCCTGAGGGAAGAAAAAAGAAAAATCTTTTTTGCAAAACACTCGTCACTCATCAGGTTTAGCCCTTAATGCAAAGATTTTCAATGTGATAGACCCTGATGAGTGCTTGATGACTCATCATATACTCATCAGGGTCTTACTTCCTCATTATCAGTCACTTTGACGAGTGACGAGTGTTTTGCAATTTATGCTGCAACTTCAACCAACTTATACGCTGCACCCTTATATGTGTGCTTCATCTGGCAGCCCAGATACTTCAGCGTTTGACCGATGCGGATGTTGGTGGCGTTGCCTCTCTTCATCGAGGGATAGACCTTCATGAGCGCTTCGCTGACTTGCTTGCAAGTGAACCACGTTCCTTCCTCTTCTCCATTTGGAAGACGGAAACATTGATGCAGGATTCCCTCCATATCATCGGTTCTGAGGAAGGGAAGATTGGCGGCTTGGATGCGAGCAACCTCGTCATTGCTGAACCAATAAGGTATCTTTTCTTCTCGCAATTCGTGCAAGACCTGAGCATAAAGCTGGGCATGATTGATGGGTGTGAGGTTGTCGATGAGCGAACCTTTCTTGATTTTCAGACACAGATAACGACGAGAGCCCGTCACATCACAAAGCGGATGAGGGTCGTTGGTCGTAGCCAAGAAACTTGCATAGCGGACTCTGTCTTCCTGAGACTTCCCATAAATAGGTCGTCCGTTAACCTTCACCTTCGAGAGTGTCTGCTTGAGTTTCCCTTGTTGCGAAGGTCCCATGTTGGCAAACTCGTCGATGTTGACGATGAGGTTGTGGGTGAGGGCCATTTCGCAGTCGAACTTGTTGCCGAAGTTGATGTGGTCGAGGTAGTAAGGACGAAGGTGTTCGGGTAGAAGTCGGACTGCAAAAGTACTCTTTCCGCAGCCTTGAGGTCCGATGAGGACAGGCACACACTCGTTGCCGTGCAAAGGGTCCATCCCCATCCAATGCGCTACGACTGATCTCAGCCAGACAGAGCACCACGAGAGTTGCTCAGTTGTGATGCCAGGAAGTCTGCCAAATAGTTCTGCAACATGGTTCTTCCCGTCCCATTCAGGCAGCGACTCCAGATAGTCGCGAATGGGATTGAAGGCAGGCACATCGTTGGAACAGATGTACTCCTCGATCTCCTGTCTTGGCGACTTCTTGCCTCCGATACCCGCCTTCTTGGCCTTTCGAATAATGGAGTTCAGAAGCTCAGCCGTAAGAGGCTCCCACTTCGGTTCATCGCCAACAGGAGCCAGTTCCGTCTTGCCACTCAGAATGTTACGACGCAAATGATAATTCTCACTAAGGAACGCCTCTACCTGGTAGATGACGTCCTGCATCTCGTTCATCGCCTCGGATGAATCGGAGATAAGATTGCTTTGGTTTTTCATGGTTTTTTGTTTTTAAAGTTAGTAGTGTTTTTCTTTTGTAAGAACACCACAAAGGTACAACATTTTTTTCACTTCTGCAATTTTTTTTCCTCAAAAGCACGCAAAAAAACACGCTCGATTTTTAGCACAAAGATACGGCACTCACATTGCGGTTTACGAATGAAAAGCCAACTTTTTTCAAAGTCACATCAAGAATACTTTATCTTCTTGCAAAACATAATATAATAATGTGTATATCCCATATTTGACTGCGTGCATACATGCCTTCGGACGACGGTTTAATCTGACCAGACAAGCCGCCTTCCGCTATTTGCACGAGCACAAAGGACTGGCGTTCTTGATTGAGTTCTTCGATGTGGAACATCTGCAATCAATGGACGAGACAATTGACGACCTGCTCATCGTCTGTAAGAAGAACGGAGGGACACTGGCATGATTGAGCTTTGCGTTTCCTTAGTAAAACAAATACCGAAATAGTATGAAACAGCCCTCGCATCACTAAATAGCGACATATTTGATTGACTACGCCCTGAGCGAACTCGTGAAATATGTGATGGAAGATACTGGCTGCACCGTTGAACAGGCAATGGAGCGGGTTTATAATTCTCCGCTGATGCCAGCCTTGCAGGACGAAGAAGGTGAACTTTACGTACAAAGCCCTGCCTATCTGTATGAGCTGATGATGCAGTAACCCGTCCCCGACAAATGCCCAGAATGCGGGGAAAAGATGGTCAAGACGGATAATGTGATGTTCGCAGATTGAGAGGCTTCCTTTAGAAGCGTCTGACGTCTTCGACTTCCTCGATTTTTTTCAGGTCGCGACAGATGCCTTGGAGGTCCTTGGCGTCGTGCACGCCGAGTCGGAGTTCGGCGGTAAAAAGGCCGTCGCTGGTGTCGATGTGTATGCTGTGGATGTTCATGTTGAGCTGCTGCGACAGGATGCCCGTGATCTGATGCAAGACGCCTACGCGGTCGAAGCCGATGATGTGCAGTGTGGCAGGGAAGGAGAGTGTGCCGTGTGTGTCCCAAGAGGCTGCCAGGATTTGGTTGCCGCCAGTTGCCTTGAGTCGCTTTGCTATGTCGCATTGACGCTTGTGGATGGTGATTTGGCCTCCTTCGCCGATGTATCCGAGCACATCGTCGCCGGGTATCGGGTGACACTGGTCGCACAAAGTGTATCTGTCGATGGTCTCCTCGCTGAGGATAAGCGGTTTCTTCTTGTCGATTTGGGGTGCTGCCTCCGAATTTTCCTGAGGTGAGGCTTCCTGTTCTGGCGTTTCGGATGCGCCCTTGTCCTTCTTCTTCTTCTTCGAGAAGATGTTGAGGTATTGGCTCCAGCGTTTCTTCGATTTGATTTTCTCGTTGAGTGCAGTCAGGTCGCCTTCTCCAAGCGTGATTGTCTTCGAACCAATTGCAGAGAGGAGTTCCTCGCGGCTGGTCAAGGCGTGGTAGCGGCACAGCTTTGCGATGTTGACGCTCGTGGCTTCCTTCTCGTTTTGCTGCAGGAAGTCGGTCAGTATGTCTTCTCCCTCCTTTTGCTTCTCGCGTTCGAGTCGGCGCAGGATGGCTTCTATCTTACCCTTCGCCTTTGCCGTCGTGACATGTTCTATCCAGCTTTTCTCGACTTTTTGGTTCTTCGAGGTGAGAATCTCGACTTGGTCGCCGCTCTGTAGCACTTGGCTGATGCCGACGAGTTTGTGGTTCACCTTTGCTCCGATGCAGTGGGTGCCGAGGAAGGTGTGCACGCTGAAAGCGAAGTCGAGGACTGTGCAGCCTGCCGGCATTGTCTTGAACTCTCCTTTTGGCGTCACGACGAAAATCTCGTTGGCAAAGAGGTTGAGTTTGATGGTGTCGAGGAAATCGATGGCGTTGGGCTGCGGGTCGTCCAGGATTTCCTTGATTTGATAGAGCCACTTGTCGAGCCCGTCGTCGGTGCTATCCGCAGAGTTGTCGCCGTCCTTGTACTTCCAATGAGCCGCAAAGCCGTGCTCCGCGATGTCGTCCATGCGGCGGCTTCGTATCTGCACCTCGATCCATTTGCCCGCTTTGCTCATGAGTGTCGAGTGGAGTGCCTGGTAGCCATTGGCTTTTTTGTTGTGCACCCAGTCGCGCAAACGGTCGGGGTGTGGCTTGTAAATCGTGCTGGCAATGTTGTATATCTTAAAGCACTCGTCCGTTTCGTTCATCCCTTCCGACACTTCGAAAATGATGCGGACGGCCAGTATGTCATAGACTTCTTCGAAGGTGACGTGCTTCGTCTGCATCTTCGTCCAGATGCTGTAGGGCTTTTTGAAGCGCGCCTTTATCTCATACTTGATGCCCGCTTCGTCGAGGCGCTGGCGGATTGGAGCCGTGAACTGGTCGAAGATGGTGGTCAAGTGCTCCCGAGTGCCCTCGAGCTGCTTTTCGATTGCCTTGTATTCCTCAGGGTGTTCGTACTTGAAGCTGAGGTCCTCGAGCTCTTCCTTTACCTTGTTCAGGCCAAGCCGGTGTGCCAGAGGCGCGTAGATGTAGAGCGTCTCGCCCGCTATCTTATACTGCTTTCCGGGGAGCTGGCTGCCCAGGGTGCGCATGTTGTGCAGTCGGTCGGAAATCTTAATCAGGATGACTCGGATGTCCTCGCTCATCGTGAGGAGCAACTTCTTGAACGACTCAGCCTGCACCGACGCTTTGTCGCCGAAGATGCCGCCCGATATCTTGGTCAGTCCATCGACAATCTGCGCTATCTTCGGCCCGAAGATGTTGGCGATGTCCTCTACCGTGTAGTCCGTATCCTCCACCACATCGTGCAGGAGCGCCGAGCAGATACCGGTGCTGCCCAAGCCGATGTCCTCGCACGCAATCTGCGCAACGGCGATGGGATGCATAATGTATGGCTCGCCGGAAAGTCGTCGGACGCCCTTGTGCGCTTCCTTTGCGAAGTTGAACGCCTTGTCGATGATTTCGGTGTGCTTGCGGTGGTGGGATGCCAAGTAGGTGTCAATCAGGTGCTGATACGCTTCGGCAACCACCCGCTCGTCTTCCATCTCACGAAAGTTAATGTCCTCCATAGTATTCACGGCTTACGGTAAGATGTCTGTTAGTTCACTCTGATGCGTCGTCCGGCATAGACTGTGTTGCCTTTTATGCCGTTGAGGCTGCGCAGACGGGCTACGGAGACGCCGTTCCTCCTTGCAATTGCGCCCAAAGTATCGCCTTTGCGAACGGTCGCGTACTTAGCCCCGCGCTTGCTCTTGCCCTTCTTCGCCCGAGGTTGCTCCACAACAGGAATCTCTGTCTGCTCTGCCACCTCAGCCATTGGAACGTAGATGGAGTCTCCGGCTTCCACGAAAGCATTGATGGCAGTGGTAGGCATACGAAGTGTGCAAGCGTGCGAATCGCCAGGAATCAGCGTTGTGCGATACTGCGGATTGAGTGCCTTGAGTTCCTCCTGCGTAACGCCACAAAGCTCGGCGATGCGTTCCATACGGACGTTTTTGTTGACCTGTATCGTGTCAGTTCCCTGCGGAAGTGTGGTGTTGACGGGGCATATGTTGTGGTCGCAATAGTAGTTCATGATGTAGTTCGCAGCGATGAAAGCGGGGACGTAGCCGCGTGTCTCAGCCGGCAGGTAAGGGTAAATCGTCCAATAGTCCTTGATGCCTCCGGCTCTTTTGATGGCTTTGGTGATGTTTGCAGGACCGCAATTGTAGCCAGCCACCGCGAGATGCCAGTCGCCGAAGATGTCGTAAAGGTCTTTCAGGTAACGTGCTGCCGCATAACTTGCCTTGATGGGGTCGCGCCGCTCGTCAATCAAACTGGTCACTTCCAAGCCGTATTGCTTGCCGGTCGTAATCATGAATTGCCAAAGACCGACTGCTCCGGCACGACTCACGGCAGTAGGATTGAGGGCACTCTCAATGATGGGAAGGTATTTTAGCTCAAGGGGCATCTGATAGCTCTCGAGCGCTTCCTCGAAGATAGGATTGTAGAAATTGCTTCTGCCAAGCAGTACGGCGACAGAGTTGCGCAGTCGTCCGCTGTAAAGGTCAATGTACTTCTGCACAACGTTGTTGTAGGGCATATCGATTACGTTAGGCAATCTGCTGAGCCGATGTGCGTAGGTTTTGGCGTCGAACAGCGGGTTCTCGTTTGTCGTCTCACAGGCTTCGTCGAAGGCAAGGAAGTTGCGTGTCTGCCAATCGGCAAGGAGGCTGTCTATCTCGGCAGTCTGCATGCCTTCTGGCAGCTCGAGGGTTGCGTCTTCGACGTATTCCTCGTCGTCTTTTTCCTCCTGTGACAAGACAATGTGAGAATAAGAGAATAAGAAAATAAGAAGGAGTAGAATGCGATATGTCGTGAGTCTGTTCATAGTGTTTGAAGTGTTGTTTAGAAGTTTATGACGCATTGCACGCCTGGGGTTGTAGTGCGGTGATTCATATCGTAGCGTCCTGTCTCGATGAATGTGGGCTGCAGCTCGAGGCTCAGGTCGTGTGAGATGTCGAAGGTGGAGAGCTCCGCATCGACATACGCATCGATGACCGAGAGCAGATATACGCCGGCGAAGGAGAAGATGCTCAAGTCCCTGAAGCGTCGGAACGTGTCCTTCTTGCTCTTGAAGATGCCTTTGAAGCGCTCTTCCTTGCCTACGATACTATAGTTCGGAGGCAGCATCTTCTCGTAGCTCTTTGTGTTGGGGTCGCTGTCCATGATGTCCAAGAAGGCCTGAGAATAGTCGGAATACATCTGTCCATTCCAGGTGAGAGCATAGACGCAACCAAGGAAGCCGCCATAGACGATGGGGAGCTTCCAGTACTTTCGGTTGTAGAGCTGACCGGCACCAGGCAGCACGAGACCGAGC
>OCTX012193055.1_pt1 | contig 18401 bp, 1 predicted proteins | sample 1539691 | NCBI WGS metagenome assembly OCTX01 (sample SAMN02144231, study PRJEB22623) | gut metagenome | biome: sheep rumen | host: Ovis aries | place: New Zealand | reverse complement strand
GAATAATTTAAGAATAATACGAGAATAATTTATATACGATGAAAAGAATATTTTCTTTTATATTGGCTTTGATGGCTGTGCAGATGATGTGGGCAGCCCAAATTACTGTTACAAACACATCTGACGATGTTGAGGAAGAAGGCTCTTTGCGATGGGCATGTGCAACTGCTACAGCAGAAGATACGATAGTATTTAAGTTTAGTACAAAAGGAGATAAAACAATACATATATCATCTTATCTTACTACAAATGCCTCTATTGATGGATCAACTTGGGCTGATTCAATCATAATTGAAGGAACAAATAAAAAGGCTAATAATTCAGATGATGGCTTTCGGGTTGTAGGTGCATTCGTTAAAAAAATTGTTGTGAAGAATTGCTATGCTGGATTCCATGTGTTGACTAGTACTGCAAAGAGCAATGCGTTCTACGATTGTATAGCAAGTAATTGTAGAATAGGATTTTATTGTGAAAATTCAAGTGATGTGTCTATTATACGTTGTAAATCATTAAATAATGATAATTATGGAATAACCAGTGGTTCCAGGGTTTTAGATGCAATAGAAGATTGTGATATTATAGGAAATAAGAAAGCAGGAATTTATGGTCAAGCAAAAAATATAACAGGATGTCGAATTTATAATAATGACGTTGGTATAGATGTTGTATATAATTCAGATTTGATCGATGACTGCGTTATTTCTGGAAATACAACTTATGGCATTCATGTGTCTGGCAAAGTAAAAAAAATCTCTAATAATGTTATTGGATTGACGGAAGATCAAAAAGATGTATATTCCAATGACAATGGAATATATATTCAAGGAAGTGGTGTTGACATTTTATCAGGTAATGTTATATCTGGAAATCTAAAAGACGGAATTAATAGCTCTCTTAAAGGTTCGGATATTGGTGTGTTTATGGGAAATTATATAGGCACCAATAAGTATTTTGTGAGTGATCCTAAATTTGGAAATGGTGCTAATGGATATTACCCAAGTTCGTCATCCAGCTATCCTAAATTTTCTAGAAATTATTTTGGGAATAATGCGGAAAATGGAATAAAAGGATCTTTTAGCGGGACTATTAGTTTTGAAGATTGCTATTTTGGTATCACTCCAGATGGTGATCCTATGCCTAATAGAATAGATGGTTTAAATGTGGGATCATCGAATATGACATTTAAAAACTGTCATGTGGGATATAATGAAGGATCTGGTATTAATGTGACAAGAGGAACCGTAACCGTAAATGGTGGTGAATTTATTGGTAATAAAGAAATGGGACTTAGTCTATTATCCGGTAATCCAAATTTTACGGTTGAAGATGCGATTTTCGATTCAAATGGCAATTCTGCTATTTCTTTTGATAATAAAGGATATTTGACGTCTTCATTAATTTCGAATACCAAATTCCTACGTACGAACAAAGCATATCCTGCATATAGCACTACCAATCCATATCCTGTGCCTGAATTCACGTCATGTAAGATGACAGAAAAGACAATAGAGATTGTTGGTAAGGTGGATACAGAGGAAGAGGTAAAAATTGAATTGTTCTATACATCTCAAGGAGAGCAGACTGCGGAGAAACTTGTTTATTCATCTACAGAAACCGACGGTACGTTCTCTATCTCATTGGACAGATCAGAATTTGCGGGAAAAAGTATTATAGGCTTTACAGCAACTGCGACCTATGGAGGCAAATATACTTCTCCTTTATCGGATGTTGTTTATCCGGAGTTGGGAAAAGTTGATCTGACTCGTACTGAATTTTATGTCAAGATTGATGGATATGGAGATGGATCAACGTGGGAGAAAGCTATGAGTCCACAAACATTCGCCTACTATTTGCCACAGGCGAAAGATGGTTCTACTTTCCATGTGGCGGAAGGTACGTATTATCCGATGTATGATAGTAATTTGAAACAAGCTAATGACCCCTATGCACAATATACGATAAAAAGCGACGTGACAATCAAGGGTGGATATCCTGCAAATGCGACAAAAGGTGCAAAGAGTGATCCTAAAGAATATAAGACCATATTTAGTGGTGACTATGAAAATGATGATGAAGTAAGTTTCGTTAAAGAAACAGATGGCAGTTATTCTCTTACGCATAAAAATTATGAGGATAATGCAGCATATTTGTTCTTTATTATTGCTTCTAAAGAAACAAATATAGTATTTGATGGCGTAGCCATTTCTAATACTTCTTATGGAATTTATCCTGTTTATAAAACTTCTCCTGTTGATCTGAATGTGAACATTAATAATGTTTCGTTTGAAAACATTTCTGGCTATGCTGCTTATTGTTCAACTAATCAAGTTTACCTAGATATCAATCATTCTTCTTTTAAGCATAATAATAATTGTATTTTTGTATATACTAATATAAATGTTAGGAATACAACATTCGAGGAAAATGGAGGTGACGTTTTAATTAATGTTTCTACTCTCTCTGACCTTATTAGTACAATAGATTCTGTTTCATTTGTTAGAAATACAGGTAATAATTTAATATACAGTTGTTTGGAGGTTAGAAATTCAATTTTTGATTCTAATATAATAACGAAAACTGGAGGAAATTCAGATTTAATTACTGGAATCAATAATAGAATGAGCATTATAAACACTAAATTCAAAAATAATCAATCTCAGTCTAATCTAATTTTTGGAAATGAGGTTGTTGTTTCTAATTGTTCGTTTGTGGACAATATAAGCTATCAGATTGTCATTTCTGAGAATTTGTCTGTAAGTAATTCTTATGTTTACAACCATCAGGGATCCTCAGCTTTCTATTCTTACGATCAACTCACGCTTCTTTCTGATACAATAGAGTCGTGTAAGTTAGAATCTCGTATGATTCAATCTGGTAATTGTCGCATTGATAGTTGTTTGATAAAAAATAATGATTCGTATTTGTTTTATCAAAGTGGAAATCTAGATTTGTTAAATACTGAGATTACAGGCAATTACAAGACCGATATGGATAAAAGTATGTCTGTTATAGATCTATACGGTGATGAAGAAGATGTAGTAAATATTTATAATACCATATTTGAAGACAACAAATATAAGGATTGTGTGTTCTTGAAAAATGAAGTGCCTTATATTGGTTTTAAGCAATGTGTAATAGAATCAAATGAAGTGTCTGAAATCTTCAATTCTGCTCAATTGTCTGACCCTTATGCAATGAGATATAAATTAAATATTGAAGAATCTACCTTTGGAGACAACAAAACAGCATATTCTGTTATTCATTTGGGTACAATGAATGATTTGTATTCTGTTAATTCCACTTATGTTAATAATACTACTGATATAGCAGTGCTTTATGGTGTGTATACAAATTGTGAGTTATATAATAATACAATACTTTCAAATGATGTAAGAGATAATCATTCTGTGTACTTAGGAGGAAGTGCCGATTTGAAAATGAGTGGAAATATCATTGAAAGTATAGAATTAGGTGGATATAGTGATTTGGTTACCTCACAGAATAATGTCTTTATATGTGATCTCTCTTCGAGAGGCAGTGAAAAAGCGTGGACGAATGAAGAGAATACAATCTCTTTAAAAGCATCTGATTGCTCTAAATTGTTTGATGGAGAATATGATTCTAAAAACGATAAATTTGAAGCTTCTTTGAAAGACAACGGTGGCTTCACACCAACCGTCGCTCTTAAATCAGACAAACTTTCGGACGGTAAATCCATCCGTTTTCCACGTCTTGATGATGTGCTTACTGACCAGCGTGGAGTGTCTCGTCTTCCTGAGACTTGTATGGGAGCATACGAGATCGGCTGTGGTTCGGATACCACTAATGCTATCGATACGATTGTGGTAGGCTCAAAATTTGTGGATGGCAAGGTGTATGGTAAGTTGGGAATCTACGAGAAAATCCTTAGCAACCATAAATCAAAAATTGGATGCGACAGCGTCGTCAACCACACGTTGTATGTCGTTCCAGATCCAAAGATCAAGGAATACTATGTGAAGACAAGCAAGAAGGGAAAGGGTGACGGTAGCAGCTGGGATGACGCCATGGATCCTAAGACTTTCGCATTCGTGTTTGAAAACCTTAAGACTGAAGGCGTGACATTCTATATTGCGGAAGGAAAATACTATGCCGTATACGACGGATGGGGCAAGGAAACCAATAATAAAAATGCTCATTGGAGCTCTAAGCATGGAGCGAATATCTATGGTGGCTACGATTCGTTGTCGACAGGAAACGCTTCCACAACAAAGGCAAATCCGGCATTGTACAGGACCATAATGACTGGTGATTTCAAAAATGACGACAATGTGAAGCTGGATGGAGACTGCGGTTACACTTTTGAGAACTTCTCAGACAACATGAATTCATCGATGATCTCGATGGAAGTGCACGGCGATGTGCATATCAGCGGTGTCGAGCTAACAGGCATGACTTTTTCGCATGGAACATCACCTGCCCTTATCCGTTTGATCGCAAAATCGGGAACTGAATATAGCGCTACAATTGATCATTGTAAGTTGAGTGTTGCGGATAAGGGTATAGAGGCGAACTATATCCGCAATCTGATAGTGGACCATTGTGAGGTAGACTATGTTAAAAATTCAGCCGTATATTCGAATGGAGATTGTAAAGTGACCAATTCGACTTTCAACCACACTGCTGGAATTAATTATGATGGCAATAATTCCAATTTGGTTGTAGAAAATTCAACGTTTGTCAAGAACCGTTCGGATATACAGTTATACATTTATGGTACAGAACTTTCTGCGAGTGCCCAGATTAATAACAACACATTCATATCATGCGAAGGAGGATCGTATCTTTCTATTTATGACAATGTGTCGGCATCGTTGTCCGGAAACATTTTTGCAGGATCCGAAATCAATATCTACAAAAGAGATGGCGAGGCAAAGCAACAGACATTTGCCAACAACGTGATAGCATGTAAGACATTTGAATTGGGTGAGTCAGGCGTAGAAAAAGACAATATAAAGGTTGCGGATATCACAGCACTATACAAGATTCTAGAAGGAACGTATTCAGAGTCTGACGGTATCTTCACACCTGCGTTGACATACAAGGGAGCGGAGACCCGTACGGTGGCATTGCTGGAAGAAACTCTTTCAGATGGTACTCCTGTCCGTTTCCCACGTCTTAAAAATGTGCTAACAGACCAGCGTGGAGTGTCTCGTCTAGAGAAGACATGTATGGGAGCATACGAGATCGGCTGTGGTTCAGACACTACGTACTCTACTGACACAATCAATGTCGGAACAAAAATCTATGGACAGACATTCACAAAGGTGGGAGTGCACGACAGCATCTTTGAAACTCTTCAAACCGCAATGGGCTGCGACAGTGTTGTTATGCATAAGGTAGTGGTTAAACCGGATCCAACGAAGTTGAACTATTATGTGAAGATGGATAAGGAGAATGATGGCGACGGTAGAGACTGGGATAATGCTATGAGTGGTGAAGACTTTGCCACATATTTGCCTTTGGCTCCTGACGGTGCTACTTTCTATGTGGCGGAAGGTACTTATAAGCCTGTTTATGATGTGAATATGAATATTCCATCGGATTTATCTGATTTATGTTATGCAATCAATAGCAGTGTTACCATCCGAGGAGGTTATCCTGCAGATGCAAAAGGAAAAGATGTGCCAAGTGAGCCTGACAAATACAGAACGATATTTAGTGGAGATTTGGGTGATAATTTTAATACTGGTATTCAGACATTATTCTTGACTGCAAAAGAAAAGCTTTTTAGTATTTATGGATTGAATTTTGTTAAAACAAAAGATGTTTCTTCTTCAAGTGCTGCGATCATTTCTAATGGTAATTTTATTGTTAATCAATGTGTTTTTGATTCTTGCTTTTGTGCTATTTTGTTGAAAAATAGTTCGTCTGCATTTATTGATTCATGTTTATTTACTAAATCTTGGGCACCCTCAATTAATGTTAGTGAAGAAGCCTCTTTGACCGTTTCTAATTCAAAATTTGAAGATAATGTTTTATTTTCTCCTTCTAGAACTCCAGTTTATTGTGGAGCTGCTATTTATTCGCAAGGTATTATAAATGTAGATAAGTGTATTTTTGAGAATAATAAAGTAGGGATGAATGGATATTCTACTTCAGGAGGAGGTGCAATTGCTATTGTTACAAATAAAAATAATAGTCATATAAAACATTCTTATTTCAAAAATAATTCGGCGACTCATGGTGGCTCTATTTATTTATTAAATGGGGATAGTATTTCTATTGATGGATGTACATTTGTTGATAATTATACATTATTGGGTCTAGGTAATGCTATATATTCAACCGCACGTGGAAATAACACTTTGTATAAATGTTTGTCGAATAATACGTTTTACAAAAATGATGATCGGGAGTATTTTAGCAGTACGAATGTGATTGATGGAAATGATATTACGCATGTGGTAAATAATACATTTGTTAATAATCATGTGCCATGTTTCAATTTGGGGAAAACTTTGATTGAAGGAAATATTATTGTTTCTGATACGACTATTGGACGCTATTTGGGTGTATTGGGTGAATCAAATTTAGTTTCTGACAACATTTCTGTTGATGGTGTTATATCAGTGCCTATTAGTGAATTTGGGGTCATCTTGGATGGTGTTTATGATTTAAACAATAATACGTTTATTCCTACTCTTGCTGACAACGGTGGTTTCACACCAACTGTTGCTCTAAAATCAGACAAACTTTCAGACGGTAAATCTATCCGATTCCCACGTCTTGAAAATGTACTTACCGACCAGCGTGGAGTGGAGCGTCTGGATTCAACTTGTATGGGAGCATACGAACTTGGATGTGTAAACGACACTACGTTCACTACTGATACAATTTATGTCGGAGATAAAATCTTGGGCCAGACATTCACAAAAGTTGGAGTGCACGACAGTATATTTGAGACACTTAAGAGCTCGTTAGACTGCGACAGTGTTGTGATGCATAGAGTAGTGGTTAAGCCAGATCCGAAGACTTTCAACTATTATGTGAAGATGGATAAAGAAGGTAGGGGTGACGGTAGTGATTGGGACAATGCTATGGATAGCACTGATTTCGCCACATATTTGCCTTTGGCTCCAGACGGTGCTACATTCTATGTGGCGGCGGGTACGTATAAGCCAGTATTTGACATAAATGGAAATGTTTCTGATTATCCTCTTTATAATATAAATAGTAGTGTTTCAATTTATGGAGGTTATCCGGCGAATGCAACTGGAAAAGAAGTTCCAAGTGAACCTGACAAATATAAAACGGTTTTGGGTTATGATGTAAACTGCTCTTTTGCTTTGTTCTACTCGGAAAAGAACGAATTGCTAAGTTTTGTTTTGGATGGTGTTTATGTAAATGATTACTGTTCATATGTGATAAAAATGCCTTCTGTAGATCTCACTTTAAGAAATTCTTATTTTGAAGGAAATAGTAATTTTTGTGATGTCTCAAATGAAGGAAGTTTGAATGTTGTCAATACAGAATTTAGCAAAACACAGTATACATTATTTTCTATGTATGGAACGAAATCCGTATATATGGAAGATGTTAAGTTTGTTGAAAATATACCTTCTTCTTATTTTTATGGAGATGGTTATGATGTGAATTTAAAGTCGGTTAGTGCGACAAGCAATAATGGATATTACTATTTCTTGGGATCAAAGAAATTGCTGGTTGAGAATTCAGAGTTTACAAAGAACAGTACAGGTAGTTATTTGTTAACAACTTCAGGAACTGTTGACATTCAGAACTCTTTGTTTGACCAAAATGAAGGTTCAATGTTGGTTAATTCAGATTTGAGTTATGAGGATAGTTATATAAATATATCAAAATCGAAGTTCTCTAATAATACAACATCATCTCCTGTTATTTATGGAGCTAGATCTTCTATTAATTGTACACTTACAGAGTCGGAATTCTCTAATAATAATTGCTACGATTTGCTATTTTTAATTGGATCTGATTATCTTACTATAAATGATTGTGAGTTCTTGTCTAATAACTGTGAAAAAAGTAATTCTAATTGGACTGACGATCCATTTATGATACAAATCAGAGCATCGGTCAAAAAAATCCAAATTGAACGCAACAAAATCATAGATAATAAATCACTTAATAGTTTGGTAAGATGTAATTGTGATACTCTTATCTTTAAGGATTGCTTTTTAGATAAAAATAACACTGATTCTCGAGAATTGCTAAATTTTATTATATGTACAAATTCTCAAAATACAGATAAAAATGTCGCTTTTGTAGAAAGGAATACCTTCTCGAATAATAAATGTTTTTATTTGATGTTCTTGTTTAATAGTTCGCATGATGTTTATTTGAGAAATAATACTATAGTTTCAAATGAATGTGGTTCTGAAATCTGGTATCCAAAGTATTCAGATGTATATTTGGAGAACAATACAATCGTGGGAAACAAGTGTAAGTCTGTTTCTGAACATGATTTCCTATATAAATCAATGGTAGGAAACTTTATATTCGGAAACCAATATGAAAAACTGTATCGTATTACTGCTCGAGATATTGAAGGAGAACCTTTGTACAATGTAATGCCTCTAACAATAGATAATCTTTCGATAAAGGTTCCGAACTCAACCAATATTGTTTCAGAATATTATATAGAAAAACTTTTAAAGGAATTGGAGGATTATCCGGAATCTGATGACATATCAAATGTCAAGGATTTGTCTGTTGAAATATCTTCTGTGTTGGAAGGTACTTATGATCCAACAACCGGTCTCTTCACTCCAGTGCTTGCTTACAACGGTGGCTTCACACCGACCGTCGCACTAAAATCAGACAAACTTTCAGACGGTACATCTATCCGATTCCCACGTCTTGAGAATGTGCTTACAGACCAGCGTGGTGTGGAGCGTCTGGATGAGACATGTATGGGTGCATACGAAATAAGATGTACTCCTATTATAACTGAGTTGAAGGATACTGTAATGGTGGGCGACTCTTATACTTTCATTGATAAGAATCTGGATGATGTCTGCAAGAAGGTCGGCTCTTACTATTTCTCTGATACGTTGGTCGGCTCGGAGAATTGCGACAGCATCGTCAAACTTTCTTTGGCGGTGCGTCCTCAGAAGAATGAGAACGGCTACTATGTGAAGGTGGATGGTACTGGTGATGGTTCGGATTGGATCAACGCCATGTCGCCGAAGGATTTCGCTGAGTATCTTCCGTTGGTTTACGACGGTGAGACTTTCCACATCGCAGCCGGTACATACAAGAGCACTTACGTCGACCCTGAATTGGGCAGAATGTATAACATCAACAGCTCCGTGACTTTGATAGGTGGCTATCCAGATACTGTGACAACAGTGGGTGTGCCTCCTATGCCAGAGAATTTCACGACAACGTTGTCTGCGAACGAGAGGGGGCACATTAATTTCTATAAAGAACGAACAGGTGATTTCTCTGTGTCTGGATTTGGAAGTAATGATTCTATCCTCATCCGTGTGAATGGCACTTCGTCCGTCTCTCTTTACGGCATCACTCTTTCTGGTGTGAAGAGTAGTGATAACTATGGAGCTGTAACAATGGGACAGGGAGGAACTTTGAATTTGGATAGATGTACGATTGAGAACAACAATACTTCGGCTGTTGTCGCCTCTGGCGCGAAGATAAATGTCACTTCTTCTTTGGCATATCATAATGTGTCAAAGGATGGTGCTGTGTTCAGATTGTCTCAGTCAGATTTGAATGTCGAGAATTCGTCATTCCATGAGAATGTTTCTTCAGACGAGTCTTCTGCGTCGATGGGTGCTGTCGCTAATCTTACAGCGTCTCAGGCAAACTTTAAGAATAATACGATTGCTAACAACTGGGCAGATAAGGGAACTGTATTTGCTCTTGCTAATTCTAAGGTTTCTCTTTTCAACAATACTTTGGTAGGAAACCAATCTATTGCTAAGGAGCCAAAGGGTTCTTTTGTTTCTGCTTCGGATACAAAATCTAAGGTGTCTCTATTCGGTAATATGATTGTCGGAAACGGTGTTCAGCCAGTCGACGGAGCCGCTGTTGAAAGTGAAGGATACAATATCTTCTCTACTGATTTCCAAGGCTCGGGTGTGGAGACGGATATGTTTATGGGTTCTGCCGATTATGAGTTTGTCATGGATGGAACACCTATGAATGGAAATACAGAGGTATTTATAGCCAATGTCAGAGATAATGGTGGTTTCACACCGACTATGGCTGTGATAGAGTCTATGTTTGATGGAGGAAAGGTAGTCTCAATCCCAGCAGAACAACGTAAGGTGGAGACAGACCAAAGAGAGATGCTTCGTAAGGATTCAAGTTGTGTGGGAGCGTTCGAGTTCCCTACTTATGTCAACTATTACGTTAAGCAGACTCCTGTGGGAGATGGAACAGGTCGAGATTGGGATAATGCGATGGGCGACACTACGTTCTTCCGCTATTTCTCTGTCGTCCCAACAGGTGCTACTTTCCATGTCGCTGCAGGAACATACCATCCATTGATGGACAGATTGTATAATACAAGTTCAAATAGCAATGGAAGGTATTACTCTTCTCGTCCGGTGAACGTTTTCGGAGGCTATCATCCTCAGGCTAAGAATGGAGCTGTGGCTGATCCGTCGAAATATGTCACTTTGTTGTCGGGTGACCTAAATGAAGATGATGTCTTTGAAGAGTCGGATAAAGATTATACTGTGATGGATTTCTCTAATCATCAGGATAATACTTCTTCTGTGATGACAATTGTTTCCAAATTGACAGGTGATGTACAATTGAAGGGATTGACCTTCTCTGGTAATTTCCCACAGTTCAGAGGATCGAGTGCTGCTTTGAGTGTCTCTGCCGTCGCTCCTGAGACCTCTGTTTCTTTGATACTTGACAGTTGTTCTTTCAAGAAGACATATATCGGAATCTACTCTGGCGTTGATTCTTTGTTTGTCCGTAATTGTCGTTTCGATTCAATCGATAATTTAGGATTCTCTCATTATCCACGTGAGGAAGTATCTGGTGTATTGGTGGTTGAAAACTCATCATTCACTAATATGGATTATGCGATTTCGGCGTCTACTTCAAAAGGAAAAGTACTGTTGCAAAACTCTACTTTCAGCAATACGAAGGGACTTGTTAATGTCATAACTACTACTTATAATAAAGTTGTGGATTTGAGTCTTGAAATGTATCACAACACATTTGCATTCTCACCAAAGAGTTACGGTGGTATTGAGATTCCGAACTATATTCAGACTATAGCGAAGGGTAATATCTTCAACACAAATATCTTGTTGACGAAGGATTATGATGAGACAAATGCCATGAAGCCTATCGTTTCCGACTACAACTTGTTCGTGGAAAATCCTGATACGATATATGGAGCATGGACGTTGGGTGAAAATGATATGTTGGTTACTCCGTCTGATTTGACGGGTGTGTTGCCAGGAAAGATGGTAGAGAAACGTTTCAATGCAGTTTCTACTTTGGAGAAACCTGAGAACTTCACTAAGGTGGTGGCATTGGAATCTGATGTGTTGAATGAGAAATATATCAGAATGCCAATAGAAGAGGCAAAAGTAAAGTCAGACCAGATCGCTACAGAACGTCTAGACTTGACATGTATGGGTGCATACGAGTTCTTCAAGGGCCGTGACACAGTATATATAACAAGTGTAGATACAGTATGTTATGGATTGAATTACCAGCGTCGCGGATGGAATTTACAGTCGGATACTCTTTCTGAAGGAGAGTATGTTTACGGAAGATTCCTAAGAGGAAAGGTGGCAACCGATACGATTGACACTTTGACTCTACATGTCAATCCATTTAGCAAGATCATATTGGATCAGTTGGCTGTAGCTCCTACGTTGTGTCATGGCTCTGGATATGGAGAGGTTTCGTTCACACCACGTAGTGTTGTGCCAGGAAGTGCAGCTGTTTATGTGAATAATGAGCTTGGAGACACATTATTCTCTGGTGTACAGTTGTATAATTCAGCTTATAAATATAATGAATTGCCACTTGGTAAATTTGTAGTCAGTGTCTTGTCTCAAACACAATGTGTAAAAGATACTTTATTTGATATAGAGGTCTTTGATAGAGATTCATTACAGGCTTTGCCAGGTGCTGATAATATCCTTACAGATTGTGCGAATGAGCCAAATTCTGAGTTGACGATCTCTTTGATTGGATTCCATCCAACGATGAAGTTCTATCACAATGGTGTAGAAATTTCTGATCAGACGAATAATGGTGAATTGATATATGGCGACGACGCTGCTGTCACTGCAACGGCAGAATTGAAATTAACTTCAATCCCTGTTGGCAGCCACACAATCACTGCTGTAGATGTCTGCGATAATTCATATCCAGTCAAGGATTTTGAGGTTTCGGTTATCCCATCTCAGGTTTTGGATATGCAACTTGTGGATTACACTAAGGAGACATTGGCATGTGGATTGGATAGCGGTTTCGCTAAGTTCCATATCATGTCTGGAGCAACATCATTGTTTACTTTGACATCCGATAATGGATATGATTACTCACTTCGTGTTCAAGGAAAGGATACTGTCCTTATATTGAATGATTTGACTAGAGGTAACTATACTGCATTGTTGAAGAAAGAGTCAGAAGATTGTTCGGATTCTTATTCAGTTGAATTGTCAATCAATTCGCCAGAACCGTTGTCTTTGTCATTGACAAGTAACGGTGCTGCATGCGCTGAAGGTGCAGTAAGTGTAGTTGCTGAGGGTGGTACTGGAGAGTATACTTACCATTGGACAGATCCAACGGGTGCTAAGTTTGTGACAAAAGAACCAGGATTGAATGAGGCGAGCGCAGGAAAATATACTTGTGTCGTTGAAGATGAGACTCATTGTTTCTCACATTCAGATTCGCTTGCAATCCTTCCTAATGTTGACGAATTATCAGAACTGCTTGTTGATAGCGTTTCTACGAAGAATATCACATGTTTCAAGGGTGAGAATGGAACTATTGAGGTCTATTTTTCTACTGATAATAAACAGCAATCTGTCGCTTGTGTAGTTACGAACAGTGAAACAAAGGAAGAAACAAAAACAGCTGGAACATATGAAAAATTGAATGGAGAGTTGGCAATCCGCACATTGGGCGTTGGCTCTTACTCATATGAGGTTTACTATGGAACAGAAGGTTGTCGATTGGATACAAACAGTTTCAAGGGCACATTCACTATCTCGGCTAAGGAGGTTCCTTTTGTCATGACTCCATTGGCGGTTTTCGCTCCACAAACTTGTATCGAACCTTCAAACGGTATGATAGTGAATACTGCTACGGGTTGGGAGGATGATTATAATGCATATTTGATGACAGAGGCAGGTGGCAAACATATAATGACTCCTGTGGAAGAAAATGGTGAGACGAAATTATATGCTGGACTCTTGTCTGGAGGCTCTTACTACTATCTAGTTGAGGATGCTTGTGGTAGTGAGTTGAAGACAGATCCAATCTCATTGCCTAAGTACGAACCATTGTCTTTGGAAATAGTTTCATATACGGATTCTGTCACTTGTGCACGAGCAACTGATGCGGAGATCTCTTTCACAGTAAGTGGAGGTATTGGTTTGAACCATTTGGCATACATTGATGAAAAAGCATTTACAGATAAGGGAACAATTGTTTCTGAGGATAATGGTAAGGGATACCACTATGTGACTTACAAGTCTGTGGTAGAAGGATGTAAGGACAGCGTTGGTGAGCTTATTCGCATTGCCGGTCCTGATACATTGGCAATCAAGTATACGTTAAATGGAAACTGTTTAGGTTCATCTTTGCTTCCTGAGGTAACAGGAGAGTCTGCTCCATACACTTATTTGTGGAGTGACGGAGTAAAGGAGATTAACGGAACTGAAAAATTCCCATTTGATGACATGGGAGAAGGTAAGACTTACTCTTTGACAGTTTCTGATGCTCATAAGTGTGATACTTATACCAAGAGCTTCACAATCCCATCTGCGGCCGAACTTCCTACTGTATCTCAAAAGGTATATCCAGAGTCGGAGAAATGTCACAAGGGTAATGACGGAAGAATTATTGTAAAACCATCTCTATCTAAGAAGATGGATTATGCTGTGACAGCAACAATATTCTACCATAAGCTGGATTCAAAAGATTCTATTGCTAACGAATGTGTATTGGATCCTAATGGCGAATATACGACTCCGGAGAATTTGGAGCCAGGATATTATCGTGTGACAACACGTTTGGGTTCAATGGATTGTGATATGGGCGTCGCTCCTGTTACTTCTGTTGTGCATGTTGATACACTTCCTCCATTGAAGATCCAGTCTGAGTTCACATTGACTGACCATACATGTATATCACCAAATGGAACAGCGTCATTCAACATTGAGGGATGGACATACACTCACGTCGCAGATATTTATTCAGTCGGAGAAGATGTAGAATTGTATCGTGGTAATGTCAGACCGACGTCGGTATCCAACTATGTGGGAGCATTTGATGTAACTGCTTTGCCATTCGGAACATATAAGGTGGTTGTAAAGGACCGTTGTGGAAATAAAGACGAGAGTGAACCGTTCGAAATCCTTCATAAACCAACATTCATTCAGAATATAAAGACAGAGAAGGCTACTTGTATAAATGAGCCTAATGGAGTGCTTGACTTTGAGGTTCAGGGATGGACACTTTCTCATGGCTGTGAATTTGTCAAAAATGACGTTGCTGCAGAGGGTAGAATAGTTCCTGTATTGCCGGTAAAATATGATACTATTAATAAGTTGGCATATTTCCATGTCAACACAATGCCTGCAGGCAAGTGGCGTATCTGGGTGTCTAACGAGTGTAAAGAGGCATTCCGATTGGATACATTTGTTACAGTTCCTGGTATTGAACCGTATAAGGTAGATTTGATTGCAAATGAGTCTAAACTGGAACTTGATTGTCCTTATGATTCTGATGGTAAGATAGTATTGAATGTGACTGGAGGTTATTCAGAAACTGTGTTTAGCGGTGGTGTATCTAAACATGTTAAATATTATGGACCTACAGGAGAATATGTTGATTCAACAGTATACGTCAAGGACACGTCTTATGTAATAACGGCTCTATATGATTCGTTGAATCCTATTATTAATGTAGACACAACTTATAAGTTCTTGTCTCAGGAGACTGTCAAGGTTGAAAAGTATGATGAGAATAATAATCTTATAGAAGTAGATTCTATAATAATGCATTATGACACTATACTTGTTGAGACAGTGACATATCCTCAGTTGACAGATGAAGAAGGCAACTTCATTAACGATACTACACTTAGTATCGATTCTTTTGCCACAACCCAGAGGGTTCCTAAGATTGGAGAATTGGATTCTATAGCAACGTCTGTGATTGAATATGATCTTTTCTCTGCTAATCCTATAGGACGAAACACAGGTAAGTATACTTACATGAACTTGGATGCTGGCACATATCGATTCACATTCAAGACAGCATTGGAAGGCTGTAGTGATAAGTATAACTATGATACTGAGATTACCAAACCTGCTGATGTGAAACTTGTCAATCAGGTATTGCCGATTAGTTGTAGTTCGTATATAGACGGTGAAATTTCTCTAGCTCCGAGAAGAGGTGGTACTTCTTATTCATATTATGTTGGTCATGACTCTACGGATACATACGAAAAGAATCGTCTGTATGCCGATGTCGATGGTAATATGGTTGAACATTCTATTAATGGTGTCGGTGAATACCAAATTGATCAGTTGTTCGACCAGAGTGATATCAAGACAATAAAGTGGTCTTATAACGCATATGAGTCTTCTGTCTGGACACCTCTTGATAATATTATATTCCCTGATAGTAGTGATATCACGGAGGAAACATATTATAAGAATGGTGTTGTAGTCAAGACTCCAGTATATTCAAACACTCATCTAGAGAAATTCTGGCATGGATATATGGGCGACTACTTTGAAGCTAATGTGGTGTCAATTGCCAATTTGGCTCCTGGTTTCTATTCTGTTTTGGTTGAGGATGCTAAGCGATGTCAGTATCGTGACACATTTGAGGTGAAATTGCCACCTATGCCATTAAAGATAGATTCTGTGAAATTTGACGCTGCTCTTGCTGAATGTGATCCTTCTAAACGACAGATCTTGGCATATGCTAGTGGTGGTTGGGGTTCTTATAACTTCACTTTCAGCGATAAGTCTAAAGTCGAAAAGACTGATGCTAAACATAGCGATGGCTTCCGTGGTGGTGAGGCTACTTATTATGACAAGAATTCGATGACTGGCTGGGGAGTGAGCTATTTCTTGGATCCAGGTAACTATAGCGTAGTGGTTTTGGATGAACAAGGATGTTTGGTTGAGTATGATAAGACATTTGAGGTGAAGACTACATTCTCCCTTACAATGGATTCTACTCGTACAATATGTCCAGAGGATCCGACTGCGAAAGTTGTGGCTCATTTTGTCGGATCAAGCGCTGTCCCTGGCATAACATATGATGTGGTTGAATATGTTTCTCCTTGTAGCAAAGATACTTTGGATGATTGCCGTGAGTATACTCTAGAAACATTGAGAAAGAATGTGACTCCAAAGAATGACACGTTTATGGTTGATCTTACATCATTGAAGATGCATTCAAAGACTCATGGTTTGTTCGTATATCAGAATGATGAAAATCATTGTGGTACGTATGTTCAGGGTACTGTCGTCGACACAATTCCAATCTTTAAGTCTTCGAGAAAGTCTTCGTTGGATGTGACTTGTGGAGGATTGGAGAATGGTCAGATTGAGTTGTATGTAAGTGGTGGTACCGCTCCATACAAGATCCAACGTAATTCTGCTTGGAAGAAAGGTGACGAACTTGCCCTTTATGAAAATCTTGATTTGATAGATACTACATTTAAGTTAGTATTGCGAGATCCTAAGGACACTTTGTATAAAAAAGACACCATTATTGAACAGCATTTTATAAGACTTGCCTCTTTGCCTGCGGACACATTCTACTTTACAGTTATTGATGACGCTGGTTGTAAGAGTGTGATGGGTGACACTGCGTCTTTCGACGAGAAGATTGTCATAAAGGCTCCTGAAAAACTTGAGGCTGAGTTCGCTTCTTCTCTTGTTTGTAAAGAACCTAGTGTGACTAAGGGAGGTAATATCTTCTTCCAGAATGTAAAGGGAGGTACCGCTCCTTATACATTATCTTATAATCATGACTATCTCGATGTGCCTGTCGACAACAGTGAAGCTATCGCTCAGATCCTAGATGCAAAAGTTGGATTTAAGGTGGATATGAAGGTTACGGATGCCAATAATTGTACGGTTGATTCTACCGTTGAATTCAAGCCTGGTGAACTTCAAATTGATATGTATGATTTCTGGGCAACTTCATGGTATGAGTATGGTGATGTGGTGGCATTGATTGATGTCTGTGGTCCTGAAGCTACATTCGACAGTGTATCTTACGTATTCTATGATGAGAAAGGAAAAGTGGACCCAAGAATCACAATGCTCGACAAACGATTGTATGTCTACGATTTGGCAGGAAACAAGAGTGCTGCGGATACCGTATATCGTTATGGTGACAATACTAAGACGATGGTTCCTGATGCGTACTTTGAAAAAAGATTCAAACTTCGTGAGGATATCTCTAAGGGTCAGGCAAAACATCTTAATTTCTTCAAGTTTGAGGATTCTTCAATTGATGTGAAGAATGTCAATGATGTAAGAGATGCTTTGGCTAAACATACTGTTTTGATGAAGGCTTATTTCTTAGGCTGTGAGTATCGAATTGAGAGAAAGAATCCATTGGGTGTGATTAATCCTAATAATAGGCCTAAGATTGATCCAATTGGTCAGAAGTATCAGATTATAAGCTTCTCTGTTTCTCCTAATCCGTTTAAGTCAACTGATAAGATTACTATAAAGGCAGAGTTCTCAGAAAAGGTTAATGATGCTGAGATCTATATATATCAGATAGATGGTAAGACTTCTCCTGATCCTATCAAGATCTCTTCTTCTGAGTTGATTCTTAAGGAGAATGAGTATGAGTATAGTCGTGACTTTAATGCTTCTGATTTGTTTAGTTCTGAAATACCAGACTATATTATCCTTCTTTTGAAGACTGGACGTGATCAGAAGTCTACTACATTACTTTATTATGGTGTTAATGATTCTTATTGGAAGTAATACTTGCTGGAAGTAATAATAATTAATTTTTTGTAAACAGATAAATAATTCGTTGCCCCTGTAGTGGGGCGACGATTCAAAAAAATAGAAAAATGTTGAGACGTTTGTTCACCCTTCTATTGATATCCATGTTGCCGATATTGGCAATGGGACAGAATGGAACAGTATATCCTATAGACCTATCCG
>OCTX014535963.1_pt1 | contig 18405 bp, 14 predicted proteins | sample 1539691 | NCBI WGS metagenome assembly OCTX01 (sample SAMN02144231, study PRJEB22623) | gut metagenome | biome: sheep rumen | host: Ovis aries | place: New Zealand | reverse complement strand
TCTTTCTTCTTCGTTTAATTGAACGTTAAATAATTTAAGAGTTCGTAAGGACTCTCTATTCATGCTGCAAAGTTAAAGAAGGGAGGGGAGCGGCTGGCGCGTTGAGATCTTTCCCTTTGGGAGGGGAGCGGCTGGCGCATCGGGGAGACATGAAGGGTGACTTGAACGAATTGAAAATACAAACTTAACAATTAATACTCCAGACTATGAAGAAATCGGATAAACAACTGCCTCGCGGATACCGCAACAACAACCCGCTGAACATTCGCCGGGGAACAAGATGGATAGGAATGGCCAAAAGGCAAAATGACAAGGAGTTCTGCGTGTTCGAGAGCATGGCCTACGGCTATCGTGCCGCGTTCAGAATACTGCAGACCTATTATTTCAAGTACAAGCTGCGGACGGTGGTGAGCATCATCAACCGTTGGGCGCCGCCCAGCGAGAACAACTCAATGGCCTACGCCAAGTATGTGGCAGAGTATGCCGGGGTAAGCACCTCCACGCAGCTACCCTCGCCAACAGAGTATGAAGCGGTGTTCGTGTGGGTGAAAATCATGCTCGGCATGACGAAGTACGAGAACGGCCTGCTGCGCCCAGAAACGACGGCAGAATGTTTCAAAGGCTATTGGTTGGCAAATATGAGATAACACGAAACTCACATTCTCACATTCTCACATTCTCACATTTTATCCCCTGAATTAACGCAATTTTAACATTTCTACCGAGAAACCCTCGTTCCGCCAGGTATTTCATCCTAAGGGAACGGGGGCTTCTTGGGCCTAAAGACCGATTTGGGATAAAAAAACAGCACCAGAACAGATGTCTGAACTGGTGCCGAAATTGAGAAAAAGTTTTTTTGTTTTTGCGAATTATAGTCTTACCTCTCCACCTTCGTCTTTGCTCTGCTTGCGTGCCGGAGCGGCCGGAGCAGGGGCAGGTTTGGCAGCCGGAGCGGCCATTTGTGCTGGCTTGGCCGGAGCGGTTGGCTGTACGGCGGGTGCTGGAGTTTCTGCCGGTGTGGTTGACGAGGTGGTTGAGGGTTGTGGAATGGCTGGCTTTACGGGAGTTCGGCGAATGCTGTTCTCTGAAGCCTGCTTTGCACCTTCCTTGGCAGCTGCACCCAGAGCCTTTACAATGGTGGCAGCGTCGTCGGCTGCACCAATGGGCATGTTGGCGATTTTCACGACAATCTGGTTCAGGGTGGGGTCGTCGATGGCGAATGCCTTGATGTCCTCGGCATTGTCCTTGATGACCTGGTGGAGTTTCATGGCATAGACGCGGGCCACCTCCACATCACCACTGTCGGCCAGCTCGGTGATGCGCATCTGGGCGTCAGCAATGGCTTGGGTAAGGCCCTTGATGTCTTGCTCTTCAATCTCCAGAAGCAGCAGTTCCTGAAGTGTGTCGGCTTCTTCGACAGCAGCCATGACAGCCTGAGCGGCAGGGTCTTCGTTCGAGGAGATGCCTTGAAACCCTTTTTTGTTGTTGCAACCTGCCAACAGCAGTACAACGGCAACTGAGGCTATGAATAGTAATTTCTTCATTTCAATGGGGTTGATAAATACATGTATATTTCTAAGCGGGCACAAAATTAATCATTTTATTGGTAATGTGTCACTTTTATTTCGTATTTTTAACAACAAATTGCAAAGGTCCCCTCTCAAATGTGTTGAGGAAAGAAAAATCCCCCTGCCGACAAAGGCAAGAGGATGGGTGTATGCGTCAATATGCCCAAGGTGGGGGCTAATACTGTCGCAGGGCTGCCAGCAGCTCGTTGTTCTCGCTTTTTGTGCCAATGGTCACGCGCAGGCAGTTGCCGCACAACTGAACGTGTGTGCGGTTGCGCACGATGATGCCGCGGTCCACCAAATAGTCGTAAATCTGCTGCGCGTCGGTCATTTTGCAGAGGAAGAAATTGGCGTCTGTCGGATAAACCTTCTGGCAGATGGGCAACATCCGGAAAGCCTCCATCATTCGGCTGCGCTCTTGCAGCAGCAGGCGCACCCACTTGTCCACCTCGTAAGGGTCGGCAAGTGCTTCGATGGCCTGCTGTTGGGTGAGTTGGTTGACGTTGTAGGGATATTTCACCTTGTTGAATATATCTACAATGTCCTTGCTGGCGAAGGCCATGCCCAGACGGATGGCAGCGCAGCCCCATGCCTTGCTGAAGGTGTTGAGCACAATGAGGTTGGGGTATTTGTTCAACTCTGTGCGCAGCGACTTCTGCGCCGAAAAGTCGATGTAGGCTTCGTCAACGATGACGATGCCGTGGAATTGCTCGATGGTTTTGACCATTTCATCGTGGTCGATGCTGTTGCCCGTAGGGTTGTTGGGCGAGCAAATCCAGATGATTTTGGTGTGGTCGTCGCAGGCGGCCAACAGACGGTCGGCCTCCATTTGGTAGTGGTCGTCGAGCAGCACGGGGCGATACTCCACGTCGTTGATGTCGGCGCACACCTTATACATTCCATAGGTGGGCTCGATGGCAACTACATTGTCCTTGCCGGGCTCGCAGAAGCAGCGGTAGGGCAGGTCGATGGCCTCGTCGCTGCCGTTGCCGAGGAATATCTGTTCGGGGCTCACTCCTTTCACCTTGCTGAGCCTTTGTTTCACTTCCAGCTGCAGCGGGTCGGGGTAGCGGTTGAAGGGTGCGTTGTAGGGATTCTCGTTGGCATCGAGAAAAACACGAGCGTTGCGGCCGCTGTATTCGTTGCGGGCGCTGCTGTAGGGTGCCAGTCGCCAGATGTTGGGGCGAACCAGTTGTTCTAGGGGAGTCATCGTTTTATGGGTCTAATGGGAGTAATGGGTCTAATGGGAGTAATGGGTCTAATGGGAGAAATGTGTCAAATGGGAGAAATGTGTCTAATGTGGACTTTTATTTCAGACTGTCAATGCGCACGGTCATGGCGTTTTTGTGGGCGTAGAGTTGCTCGTTTTCTGCCATCAGCTCAACGGCATGGCCAATAGAGGAGATGCCTATTGGAGAGAGATGCTGGAAAGTGATTTTCCTTTGGTAGCTGTCCAGATTCACTCCGTTGTAGGCCGTTGCATAGCCATGGGTGGGCAGCGTGTGGTTGGTGCCGCTGGCATAGTCGCCGGCACTCTCACAAGCGTAGTGGCCAAGGAACACACTGCCTGCATTCACTACTTCAGCGGCCAACTGCTCGTAGTCGTCGGTAGCCAAGATGAGATGTTCCGGAGCGTAGGCGTTGCTCAGTTGCATGGCCTCCTGCTTGTTGCTGACAAGAACCAGCTTGCTGTTGTCCAACGCCTTGGCTGCTATCTCTTTGCGTGGCAGCTGTTGAAGTTGAAGTTCAACCTCGTTTTTCACCTCGTTGAGCATGGTTTCGCTGGTTGTGATGAGCAGCACCTGCGAGTCCGTACCGTGCTCAGCCTGTGAGAGCAGGTCGGCCGCCACAAACCTTGCATTGCTCGTTTCGTCAGCGATGACGCACACCTCCGAAGGGCCGGCGGGCATGTCGATGGCGCAGTCGTGGAGCGAAACCTGCTGCTTGGCGGCCATGACGTACTGGTTGCCGGGACCAAATATCTTATATACCTTTGGGATGCTCTCTGTGCCGAAGGCCATGGCGCCGATGGCCTGAACGCCGCCTGCCTTGAAGATGCGGTTCACGCCTGCTATCCGCGCGGCCACCAGAATGGCAGGGTTCACCTTGCCTTGCGCGTTGGGCGGTGTGCAGAGCACAATCTCGCGGCAGCCGGCAATCTTTGCGGGAGTGGCCAGCATGAGCACCGTGGAGAACAGCGGGGCGGTGCCTCCGGGAATGTAGAGGCCCACTTTCTCGATGGCGACACTCTTTTGCCAACAGGTTACCCCCGGCTGAGTTTCTACGGGCTTGCCTTCGAAACGCTGCGATTCGTGGAAAACCCGAATGTTGTGGTGGGCCAGGACAAGCGCTTCGCGCAGCTCTTTCGAAATGAGCTGTTCGGCTTCTTCCATTTCGGACTCGCTCACGGCAAGTGTGTTGAGTTCGGCATGGTCGAACTTGGCCTCATACTTCTTGACAGCGGCATCGCCATGCTGGCGGATGTCGCTGAGTACACCGTTGACAACAGCATTGAGTTGCGAAACGTCCAGGTGCGGACGCTCCACAATGGTTTTCCATTCTTCTTGGCGGGGATATTTGATGATGTTCATGACTGTGTTTTGCCTCTATTTAGTGTCTCTCTACAGAATCATTTTCTCAATGGGAGTGACCAGAATGCCTTGGGCTCCCAGCTCTTTGAGTTTCCCGATGATTTCCCAGAAGCGCTTCTGGTCGAGCACAGTGTGGACCGAACACCACGCTTCGTCGGCCAGAGGGATGATGGTAGGGCTTTTCAGGCCGGGCAGCACCTCGATGATTTCCTTCAGGCGCGCCTTGGGGGCGTTCATTCGCACGTATTTCTTGTCCTCGGCCTGGCGCACGGCTTCGAAGCGGAAGAGCATGTCGTTGAGTATCTGGCGTTTCTCTTCGCTCATCTGCCGGTTGGCTATGAGCAGGGCCTCGCTCTGCATCACCACCTCCACCTCGCGCAGATTGTTGCTCACCAGGGTGGAGCCACTGCTCACGATGTCGAAGATGCCGTCGGCCAGCCCGATGCCCGGACTGATTTCAACGCTTCCTGTAATGACGTGGATGTCGGCTTTGATATGGTGCTTGTCGAGGAATGTCTGCAGAATGAAGGGGTAGGAAGTGGCAATCTTCTTGCCGTTGAACCATTCCACGCCCGGATAGTTGATTTCCTTTGGAATGGCGAGCGAGAGCCGGCACTTGCTGAATCCCAGACGGTCAACGATGTCGGCCTCCTCATGGCGCTCAACAAATTCGTTTTCGCCAACGATGCCAAGGTCGGCAACGCCGTTGGCCACGCTTTGGGGAATGTCGTCGTCGCGAAGATAGAGCACCTCAAGCGGGAAATTGGAACTCTGCACCAACAGCGTACGGCGCGAAGCGCTCACTTTGATGTCGGCTTCGGCCAGCAAATTCATTGTGTCGTCAAACAGACGCCCTTTCGATTGTACGGCTATACGTAACATACTTCAATAAAATCTCTATAAATTCTTAAAAAAGTAGATAATGTCGGTGCAAAATTACGCAAAAATGTGTAAATGTGCAAGATTTTGATTACTTTTGCACACGTTTGGCGACAAATTGCAGACAGGACGTTACTAATTTGAAAACAAAATCGTATATATATTCATTCGCTTTGCTTCTCTTGTTGGCGGCTTGCAAGCACGAGAACCCCGACAATCGCATCATTACGCCTTGGGGCGAAGTGAAGGAGGACACCATTCCCACAAACGACGAGTTCACCATGAAGGACATGGTGACCAACGGCGAACTCATCATGCTCACCATGAGCGGCCCCGAGACCTATTATGACTACCGGGGGCGCGGCATGGGAACCCAGTATTTGCTGTGCAACCGGTTTGCCCGCACACTCGGCGTCAGCGTTCGGGTGGAGGTGTGCAAGGACACCGCCGAGATGGTGAGCCGCCTGGAGAACGGCGAGGCCGACATCATCGCTTTCATGCTGCCGCGGAAAATGAAGGGCAGCGACAGCCTGCGTTTCTGCGGCGTGAAAAACGACTCGCTCAACGTTTCCTGGGCCGTACAGCAGAAAAATGCAGAGCTGGCCGACACGCTCGACAAATGGTTCCGTCCGCAGATGCTGGCCGAAGTGAAAAAAGAAGAGGCTTTCCTTCTGTCGGCGCGCAGCGTGAAGCGCCGCATCTTCTCGCCCATGCTCAATCGGAAGGGGGGCGTAATCTCTCATTACGACAAGTTCTTCATGACCTATGCCCCCATGGCGCGATGGGACTGGCGGCTCATGGCCGCCCAGTGCTATCAGGAGTCAACCTTCGACCCCAAGGCACGGTCGTGGGCTGGCGCTTGCGGACTCATGCAGATCATGCCCGGCACTGCCGACCATCTGGGACTGCCGCGCAACAAAATGTACGACCCCGAGGCCAACATTGCTGCGGCTGGCAAGTATCTGCAGGAGCTCTCGGGCTATTTCAATGACATCCGCGACCGCAAAGAACGCACCAACTTCGTCCTGGCAAGCTACAATGGAGGTTATCATCACATCCGCGACGCCATGGCACTGGCCAGGAAGAACGGACGCAACCCCCAGCGATGGCGCGAGGTGTCGGAATATGTGCTGAAGTTGCGTCAGCCCGAGTTCTATCGCGACCCCGTGGTGAAGCACGGCTACATGCGCGGAAACGAAACGGTGGATTACGTGGAGAAGATTCAGCAACGCTACGACCAGTACCGCGGTGTGGCGCGTCCGGCAGCCAAGCCTCCTGGCGGAGGCACCTACCGCACTCCCCAGAAGGCAAAGCACAAACACCGCTTCCACGTCTGATGCAATCTACCCGCGCTTTCTTTCCTTCATTCTGGGGGTGGGTTGAGGCGCATTGGGAAGGGCCATTAAATTTTCTAGATAATTTGAACGTAACGTCGGGAAATAAAAAAATATCTCCCGACGTTATTTTTTTGTTGTCGGGAGATATTTTTTTGTTGCCGTGAGTTGCGAAAATAACTCTCGGCGTTGTGAATGAATTCTCTAGAATATCTGAATGCAGCGTCGGGAAATGAAAAAGCATCTCCCGGCGCTGTCTTTTTGTCGCCGGGGGATGCTTTTTTTCGTAAAGAATGTTGTTCCTTTTTCGTGCGGGGATGTTGGCTTTCGTTTCGGGAGTTCATTTCAACAACAAATTGCGAAATGGCAATTTCACGACAATTCGCTTCATTCGTTGCCGTTTGAGGCTTCGAGAACCCTTGCAAACAGATTTGTTCTTAGTCGCATTAGACAAATTGGTTGTTGTTTTATAGTTTATATCTCCGAAATGTCGGTCAATAATACTTGATGGTTCTCACTTCTATGCTCTTTTCGTTAGTGGTCTTCAGAGGCATATTGCTTCCTTCCTCACTTTCGGTTTGTTTCAAGGTTACCTCGCGTTCAGTCCAGTTGCCCTGAGGGTCGAACTTGGTGTATTTGTACTGTTCTTCCATCTCGATGTCTGTGCCCTCATCCTGGCATATCAGCGTGTGGCTCGACGGATACAGGTTGTTGCCCTCGTAGCTGAATGTCTCGTCGATGCTGACTTCCCATCCCTGGCGTTGGAGCTTGGCAATGCGCCCTTGGTCGTCGTAGGTGTATTCGTTATGGAACATGGCGTCGTCCTCGTCGTCCTCGCGCTGGTCGTAGTAGGTCAGCCGCCCTTGTGCGTCGCGCTTCATGACGGTCTTTTCGCTCACTCCCTTGACAAATTTCCCGTCAGCGTCATAGGTGTAGATTCCTCCGTAAGGATCGGAGCATACTCTGCCTTTCTCGTCGAAGCTCGTGGTGACGACCAAGTTTTCCTTTTCCTTGCCCTTCACCAGTTTGCCGTCTTTTTCTTCAGCTTCGTAGCCGAGGGTGAGTGTTTCCTTCACATTGCCATAAAGTCCAAACGTGCGCAGGTCGTTCGACATCACCTCAGGTTCGTCAGCCTTTTTCTCATCAGCGTTTTTGGGGTCAGCCGTTTCGTTCTGAACCGCTTTGTTGGCGGCTGTTGCAGTTGTGGCACTGGGCTTGTTGTTCTGGCCACAGGCTATGAGTGCCAGCACAACTAGGGTTGCAAAAATCTTTTTCTTCATGTTTGTAGTGTTTAGTGGATGCGTATAAAAAGGGTTAACTGTTATCTATGCCATACAGATTTGCGGCCTTTACCGCTGGTTGCGCCTCTTGACTTTGCGTCGGTCGCGGCCGAAGAGGTCTCCCAGTCCGTTGAAGTCTTTTTTCATGATGAGTCCCAAGCCTTGTGTGTTGAGACTGTTGCGGGTGAAGTACCGGTCGTTGGTTTGGTTGTAAACCTTGATGGCCAAGTTTCCGCTGGGGAAGAGAAGGTAGCGGATGTCGAAGTCGCCGATGAAGGTGGTGTTGGCGGTGGCGGCATTGTCGCGGTAGCCGAACTGCCCGTTGATGAGCAGCCGGTTGTTGAGCAGACTGCCGGAGAGCAGCCCCTCGTATTCGGCGTTGTAGAATCCTTCGGTGCCGGTGGAGATGTTGGCTCCGAAGTTCCAGTTGCTGCTGCGGAACATGGAACTGAGCACCGAGTTGATTTGTTGGCTGATGGTACCACTCAGAATGCTCTGCATGGCCAGGCTGGCCTGGCTCTGCTGCTCGCCGTTGCGCCCTGCGTTGTTGGTCTCTTCGGTATAGAAGCGTCCGATGCCCAGCAGATAGATTACCTGCATGTTCATCTCTTCCTGGCTGTTGATGATGCTGCGCACCATCTGCTTGGCGTCGCTGCTGACGGTGGGCAGGTCGAGGTCGAAGTCCACCCTGGGCCCGCTGGGGTTGCCTGTGATGTTCATGATGCAGTCAACGCGTGTGTTGTTGTTTGAGAAGCTGTTGCCGATGTTGAGGTCGGACAGCGGCACACCGTTGACCGTATAGAGGGCTTGCAGATTGAGAGAGGCATTGAAGGGGTCGCCTCCGAAGATGATGGTTCCTCCCTGCTGGAAGATGAAGTCCTTCTTGATGACGTTCTGTATGGTGAGGTTGTAGCTGCCGTGGTCCACCAGATAGGTGCCGAACATGTCGAAGCTGCCTTTATTATAATAGGTGGCCCTGATGGTGCCCGAACCGTTCAGACTGATCATGTCGTTGGTGGTGTGGTCCATGAGCAAGCGCAGCGTAGCATCGGGTGTGCAGTTGATGAGGAAGTTGAGCCTCAGGTCGGAGGAAACTTCGGGCTCCAGCGCAAGGTATGATGGGCCTTGGTCGTTGGTCGAGGGGGCTTGGGTGGTTGGGGCGGGTGTGACGTCGCGCCACTCGATGAACTCCTGGTCGCTGATGGCGTCGGGAGCAGATGCGTTGTATTCCAAGAAAGATCCCTTGTTGGGGGTGGCGTTCACGTCGATGACCACTTCGCCGTCCTTGCCTTTGATGGAGCAGTCGCCCGTGGCCCACACGGTGCCAAAGAATGTGTCGCCGCCGTATTCTCTAAAGTCATAGGACAGCAGGTTCTGCGCTCTGACGTTGACGTCGTAGCTGAGGTCGGTCAGGTGGTTGTGGTGGAGCCTTCCGCTGATGATTCCGATGTGGCCGTCCTTGTCGCGAATGGTGTCGTTCTGGAATATGATGTTGTTCTCAACAAGTCTCACTGTGTCGTTCCGCAGCCAGTATTTTGTGTTCAGACTGCTTATTTCCATCGTTCCTTCGGCCACGGCCTCGCCCGTGAGGTTGAGCTCGCTCAGCGCTCCCCACAGTCTCAGCTTGCCGTTGCCCCTGATGTCGGTGTTGCGCATGAAACTGTCGCAGAAATACTCAACAAACTCCAGCCTGCTGTTCCATGCGTCAATGTTGAGGTCTATCTTGTCCTGTTCGGGCGAAATGTATCCCTTGATGAAAGTGTTGGACAGGGGTCCGTCGTTGGCCACTGCATCGATGTTAATTTGGTCTGTCTTGTCGTCGTAGTTCACTTTGGCGGTCAGAACGCCCATGTTGCCATACATGAACGTGAATTTGTTGACTTTGAGTTGGGCTTCGCCCGTAGGACTGCCAAAGACGGCCCGTACGGTGGCATGGCCACTGGCTTTGCCGCCGAACTCAACTGCATGGAAGTTGACCAGATTGGTGATGTAGTTGACGTCGATGTCCTGCAAGTCCACCGAAATGGAGTCGCTGGGGTTCTTGGTAGCCCGTCCGCTGACCGTGAGGTGCTGTTTGTTGTGCTCAATGGAGAAGTGGTCGATGCTCAGATAGTCAGAGTTGTAGATGATTTCCGACGGGGTGACGTGCCAGATGGTGTCGCTCACTTGTATCTCAGAAGGCAGCACATTGACGTGGGCAGTGGCCTTTCCCTGTGGGTTCTTGTAAAAATCGGTTTCTGCGTGGACACTGCCACGGAACACACGCGCCTGGTTGTTGTCGAAACCGATGGAGGTTTGCAGGCGGTTGTTCACGGCATTGGCATCGACGTTCCAGCTGAATCGTTGTCCGTCGTCCATCACCTTGAGCAAGTCAACATGGGCGAAGAGGGTGTCGTTGGGGGTGCGCAGTGACAGACGGGTGTTTTCGTAGCGTCCACCGTCGTAATAGACCACGGGCAAGCTGCACTCCAGATTGAGCACGTTCTCGCGGTCGTCCATGTGGCCGTACAGGTAGATGGGTTCGGTGAGTGTGATGGGCACATCGAACAGTTTGTTGAGCCAGTCGGATTGTGTGATGGTGGCACTGATGGTGAAGTTGTTGTCTTGCTGCTTGGTGGAGTGGGGCAGTCCGGGCAGCGTGGGGAGTTTTGAAGCCACGAAGTTGGTGATGCTCTGTGCGAGGGTTTGGTAGTCGAAATCGCCTCGCACGGTCATTTCCGCAAAATCGCTGGCCATGCGCAGGGTGCGCTCGCCGTCTTCTTTGTTGGCTACCAGACGCAGGTTGTCGAGCTCGTATGTTTTTTCGGGCGATTTCATCGAGAAATAGTCCACGTTGAGGTCACCCATCAGTGTGCTCAGGCTTGAGCCTTTCAGGTTTGCATCCATCGTGAGTTCGAACACCGTGTCCTTCCATTGGTTGGTCAGTTTCATGGCGGCAGGGTTGAAGTGGCGCACTTCGGCTTTGAGCTGTGCGGACGGGGCTTTGAGGTCTGACGTGAATTGTCCGTCAATTCTGATTTCTCCGTTGGGGTCGTTGATGGCCAACAGTCCGTCGAAGTTGTTGTTTTGGTACAGTCCGTCGATGGTGATGTCTTTGTACGAATAGGACTTGTAGTCGAAACGCGACACTTTGCCGTTGGCTTTGAGCGTAATCTGCTTGTCGTGTGGAAGCTGGCCGTCCACATTGATGCGCGTGGCCACCATGCCAAAGTCGTCGTTGGCCAGAATGCGGCGCAGGTTGATGCCGTCGGTCTCTATGCGTCCTGTGAAATTGTTGCCTTTCAGTCCAATGCCCAGATTGGCGCTTCCCGCATCGGTGCGCAGAATGCCTTTGGTGGAAATGCTATTGCCTGAGCCACCGATGATGCCGCGGTAGTGGACATCTCCCAAGCGAGTGATTTCAGGAGGAATCTGTATGTTCTCACCGTTGATGTTTTTTGTGACAAAATCGATGGTTTCTCCACTCAGATTCAGTCTGTCGATTGTGGCGTTCCAGTGCGGGTCGTTCCAGTTGCTGAGCCATCCGTTGGCCTGCAATTCCATGTCGTTGTCCTCAGAGTAGATGTGCAGCTCGCTCACTCGCATGGTGGTGCTCGTGCCGGAGAAGGTGGAATTGAGGAAAATGGGATTCTTGAAATTGTTGAAAGCAGGAAGAATACTCCTTAGGTCATAAGGGGTTATCTTCGTCTCTCGAATGTTTCCGTTGAACTGAAGCGTGGGCATGGCAATCTTGCCGTCAATCATGCGGTAAGTGGTCTCAAGGGTGTCAATGACAACTGTGCTTCCGGGCATCTGAAGGTTGAAGTCGTGGAGCCTGGTTTGTTGATGGTCAGCACTGACTCTGAAAGACAAATGGCTGAGGTCTATTCCCGACTTTTCATGAAGGGAAATTTTCTTTACATTCAGGATGAGCGTAGAGTCGGTCAGTTCTTTCAGCATCAGGTTGGCACTGATGTTTTTCACATCCAGATGATTGACGTTCAGTTTCGTTGGCGTGGTTGGAATGTCGTGGCGGTTGAATCTGACGGCTCCGTTGCGTATGATGATGGAGTTTATGCGCAAGTCGAGCGGTGTGTGGCTGGTGGTGTCTTTTGATGCAAGCGAGTCGAGCACAAACTGGAAGTTGGGTTTGCTGTCGGCATCTGCTTGATACAGATTGGCGTCAAGGCCAAACAATTGTGTCGATGAAATGGCTATTTTTCCCTGCAGGATGGGCAGCAACTTGATGTTGGCGGCAAGTCTTGAAGCATGGAGCATCCGCTTGCTGTTTTGGTCGTAAATGTCAACGTCGTCTATGATTATTCGGTTGAAAAACCCCACGTCAACCCTGCCAACAGAGACCTTCGTGTTCAGCTTCTCGCCCAAAACCTCGCTAACCTTCGAGCCGATGGCCGTTTGTACTGCCGGAACATGAAGCAGTACAATAATGAGAAGATAAAGAGCCAACACACTCCATATCGTCCAGCTTATGACTCGTCTTAGCGTTTTCAAAATGATACTTCGAGATTACAATTAATTTGAATCAGAATGAATTATTGCGCAAAAATACATCAAAAACTCGTGATAAAGGAACATTTCATCTGATTTTTCTTTAAAATGTGTTTATTTTTTTGTAATTTTGCCCACAATATTCCGAATATTATTTTTTTAGCATAGTTTTATATGGCAAATGTAATTAAATTGCGTAAGGGCTTGGACATTAACCTGCAAGGCAGGGCCAAGGAAGAAAAGCTTACGTTGAAACCAAAGGACGAGATTGGGCTTGTACCCGAAGGTTTCACAGGCGTTACTCCCAAGGTCGTAGTCAAAGAAGGTGACATGGTCAAGGCCGGGGACATTTTGTTTGTGAACAAGCAGTTTCCCGATGTGATGTTCGCCTCGCCTGTGAGCGGTCAAGTGACGGCCGTGGTGCGTGGTGAACGGCGTAAAGTGCTTTGCATCAAAGTGAAACGTGATGCTCAGCAGCAGTATCTTGACTTCGGAAAGAAGGATGTGCAGAAAATGACAGGTGAAGCTGTGAAAAACGAACTTCTGGAAGCAGGTCTTTTTGGATTCATCAATCAGTTGCCTTATGCTGTTTCCACCAATCCGGACACAGAGCCTAAGGCAATTTTCGTGAGTGCATTGCGCGACATGCCTTTGGCTGCTGACTTTGAGTTCGAACTGAAAGGAAATGAAGCTGATTTCCAGGCAGGACTGACTGCACTGTCGAAAATGGCAAAAACCTATCTGGGCATCGGAAAGAACCAAAAAGCTGAAGCGCTGACGGGAGCTAAAGATGTGGAAATCAATGTATTCGATGGAAAATGCCCCGCAGGAAACGTGGGTGTGCAGGTGAATCACATCTCCCCAGTGAACAAGGGCGAAGTGGTTTGGACTGTCGATCCCAGTGTGGTCATCTTCTTTGGAAGATTGTTCAATACGGGCCGTGTTGACCTTCGCCGCACGGTGGCTGTAGTGGGCAGCGAGGTGCAACGTCCTGCCTATGCCGAAGTGCTGATTGGAGAATCAATCGGGACGTTGCTCGAAGGCCAGCTGAAGGGCGACAGAAAGGTGCGCATCATCAATGGAAATGTACTGACAGGCAAGCCTGCCACGGCCAACGATTACATAGGAGCTCATGTGAGCGAAATTACTGTGATTCCCGAAGGCGACGACGCCAATGAAATGCTGGGATGGATTATGCCACGTCCCAATCAGTTCTCGGTGAACCGAAGCTACTTCTCTTGGCTGCAAGGAAAGAAAGAATATGCACTCGATGCCCGAGTGAAGGGAGGCGAGCGCCACATGATCATGAGCGGCGAATACGACAAGGTGCTGCCCATGGATATTTACGGCGAATATCTCATCAAGGCCATCATCGCCGGCGACATCGACAAGATGGAGCAGCTGGGCATTTATGAAGTGGCTCCCGAGGACTTCGCTCTGGCGGAGTTCGTGGACAGCTCGAAGCTCGAATTGCAACGTATTGTCAGAGAGGGACTTGACATGCTTCGTAAAGAGAATGCGTAAGCGTAGGTTTTAATTGTCTAAAAAAGTCAAATAATAAATATGAGCGCATTAAGAAATTATCTGGACAAGATAAAGCCCAACTTTGAGGAGGGGGGCAAGCTTCATGCTTTCCGTAGTGTGTTTGATGGCTTCGAGACTTTCCTGTATGTGCCCAACACTACAGCAAAAAGCGGAACCAACATTCACGACGCGATTGACTCGAAGCGTATCATGAGTATGGTGGTCATCGCGTTGATACCGGCTATGTTGTTTGGTATGTACAATGTGGGCTATCAGAACTATCTGGCTGCAGGAACATTGGCTCAGGCCAGTTTTTGGAGCATCTTCTTCTATGGATTCTTGGCAGTGCTGCCGAAAATACTGGTTTCCTACATCGTAGGACTGGGCATCGAATTTATTTGGGCTCAGTGGAAAGGCGAGGAAATTCAGGAAGGTTATCTGGTGAGTGGCATCATCATCCCGCTCATCATTCCCATCGGTTGCCCGCTGTGGATGTTGGCTTTGGCATGTGCCTTTGCTGTGATTTTTGCTAAGGAAATCTTCGGTGGAACCGGCATGAACATTTTCAATGTGGCCATTGCTGCACGTATGTTTTTGTTCTTCTCTTATCCGACAAAGATGAGTGGCGACAACGTTTGGGTGGCCACCGACTCCATCTTTGGACTTGGCAACACATTGCCCGACGGATTTACCGCAGCCACTCCACTCGGACAGGTGGGGCAGGGCGTTGAAGTGACAGCCTCGCTCAACGACATGATTCTTGGCTTTATCCCCGGTTCCATCGGCGAGACGAGTGTCATTGCCATTGCCATTGGAGCCGTGATTTTGCTTTGGACGGGCATTGCCTCGTGGCGCACCATGCTGAGCGTCTTCGTGGGCGGTGGCTTGATGGCTTGCTTGTTCGAGTCAACTGGCTCCACTCCGCTCCACTGGTACGAGCACATTGTGCTGGGTGGTTTTTGCTTCGGTGCCGTGTTCATGGCCACCGACCCTGTCACCTCATGCCGTACCAACACGGGCATGTACATCTATGGTTTCCTCATTGGCGCCATGGCAGTGATCATCCGTGTCATGAACCCGGGCTATCCCGAGGGTATGATGCTTGCCATTTTCTTCGGTAACATGTTTGCTGCCACTATAGACCACTTTGTGGTGGAGCGCAATATCTCGAAACGTTTAAAGAGAGGAGGTACAAAATGAAACTGAACACCAATTCGAACTCGTACATTATTATATATAGTGCGATTCTCGTTGTCATCGTTGCTTTCTTGTTGGCCTTTATCTTCCAGGCGCTGAAGCCGATGCAGGACGCCAACGTGGCGCTTGATGTGAAAAAGCAGATTCTCTATTCGCTCAACATCCGCAATCTTGACGGAGCCGAGGCCGAAGCCAAGTATGCCGAGGTGGTGAAGAATGAGCAGGAAGTGGATGGACAGAAGGTCTATGAGTGCAACATCGATGGCAACGACATTTATGTTGCAAGTCTCAAGGGCATGGGTCTTTGGGGTGGCATCAGTGGCTATATTGCCATTGACAAAGATGCCAAGGTTTACGGCGCCTACTTCAACCATGAGAGTGAGACGGCCGGCCTGGGTGCTGAAATCAAGGATTCTCAGGCCTGGCAGGAGAAGTTCATCGGCAAAAAGATCTACGACGATAAGGACAATGTCGTGCTCTCTGTAGTGAAGAAAGTGGAAGACCCTGCAACGCAAGTCGATTGCGTTACGGGCGCAACGTTGACGTCTAATGGCGTTGACGCCATGCTGAAGGACGGCCTGAAAAGTTTCAAGAACAGCGCCATCGGCAAGTTCATCGGGAGCAATTCAAACGCCGCTCAAGACAATGTAGAACCTAAAACAGAGAAGGAATAACTATTATGGCACTATGGAATAAACAAAATAAAGAGGCTTTCACCAATCCGCTGAACCTCGACCACCCGATTCTTGTTCAAGTTTTGGGCATCTGCTCGGCTTTGGCAGTCACTTCGCAACTGAAGCCTGCCATTGTGATGGGACTTGCCGTGACGGTGATTACGGCTTTTGCCAACGTCATCATTTCTTTGATTCGCAACACCATTCCAAACCGCATCCGCATTGTGGTGCAGTTGGTTGTTGTGGCTGCTCTTGTAACCATTGTTTCGCAAATTCTGAAAGCGTTTGCTTACGATGTGAGTGTGCAACTCTCGGTTTATGTTGGTCTGATTATTACAAACTGCATTCTCATGGGACGTCTCGAGGCTTTCGCCATGCAGAACAAGCCATGGCCTTCGTTCCTCGACGGCATTGGCAATGGACTTGGCTATGCCATGATTCTGGTCATCGTGGGAGCTTTCCGCGAGTTCTTCGGACGTGGATCGCTGCTCGGTTTTCAGATCATTCCTCAGTCAGTTTACGATTTTGGCTATCAGAACAACGGTATGATGACCATGCCCGCCATGGCACTTATTCTGGTTGGCTGTGTTATTTGGGTACACCGTGCATATTTTTATAAGGAGAAATAAGATATGGAACATGCAATAAGTTTATTCTTCCGTTCGATATTCGTCGATAACATGATTTTTGCATTCTTCCTCGGCATGTGTTCTTATCTTGCCGTTTCGAAGACTGTAAAGACATCGCTCGGTTTGGGAATGGCCGTTACGTTCGTACTGTTCGTCACTGTTCCTGTTGACTATCTTTTGCAAACCAAGGTTTTAGGCCCTGATTGCCTTGTTGAGGGCGTTGATTTGTCTTATCTGAGCTTCATTCTTTTCATTGCTGTGATCGCTGGCATTGTTCAGTTGGTTGAAATGGCTGTCGAAAAGTATAGCCCTTCGCTCTATGCAGCACTTGGCATATTCCTTCCGTTGATTGCAGTGAACTGTGCCATCATGGGAGCTTCCCTCTTCATGCAGCAGCGCATATTGCTCGACCCGTCAAATACCCAAGCCATTACCTCTGTTTGGGATGCCATGGTTTATGCCGTAGGATCGGGCATAGGTTGGACGCTTGCCATCGTCTCTTTGGGTGCTATCCGCGAAAAAATGCAGTATTGTGACGTGCCTAAGCCTTTACAAGGACTTGGCATTACGTTCATCACCGTAGGTCTGATGGCCATGGCAATGATGTGCTTCAGTGGACTGAATATATAGTTTTTCATTTTTAATTCTTTAATTTGAAAAATGGGACAGTTTATTTTATACAGCATATTAGTGTTTTTGATTACGATCATAACACTTGTAATCATCCTGCTCGTTGCCAAGAAATACTTGAGCCCGAGCGGAAACGTGAATATCGAAATCAACGGAGACCGAACCATCAACGTGCCTCAGGGCAACAACCTGATGTCAACACTCAACCAGAACGGCATCTTCTTGCCTTCTGCTTGTGGTGGCAAAGCTTCATGCGGACAGTGCAAAGTTCAGGTGCTTGAGGGTGGGGGAGAGATTCTCGATTCCGAGAAACCTCATTTCACTCGCAAGGAAATAAAGGACCATTGGCGGCTGGGCTGTCAGTGCAAAGTGAAAGGCGAACTGAAGATTCATGTCGATGAAAGCATTTTAGGTGTCAAGGAGTATGAGTGTACGGTCATTTCCAACAAAAATGTGGCTACCTTCATCAAGGAATTCAAAGTGCAGCTGCCAAAGGGAGAGCACATGGACTTTATTCCTGGTTCATACGCCCAGATCAAGATTCCTGCCTTCACCATGGATTATGACAAGGACATTGACAAGAGCCTTATTGGTGACGAATATTTGCCAAGTTGGGAGAAGTTCGGACTCTTCCCACTCAAGTGCGTCAACACCGAACCTACCATTCGTGCGTACTCAATGGCCAACTACCCGGCTGAGGGCGATGTGTTCATGTTGACTGTGCGTATTGCAACCCCGCCGTTCAAACCTGATCGTAGTGGATTCATGGATGTCAATCCCGGTATCGCTTCCAGCTATATCTTCTCGCTCAAACCTGGCGACAAGGTGATTATGAGCGGACCGTTCGGCGACTTCCATCCCCATTTCAATTCTAAGAAAGAAATGATATGGGTTGGTGGTGGAGCTGGCATGGCTCCTTTGCGTGCTCAAATCATGCACATGACAAAGACCCTCCATACAACCGATCGCGAAATGCATTACTTCTATGGAGCTCGTGCCCTCAACGAAGTGTTCTATCTCGACGATTTTCTCGGATTGGAGAAGGAGTTCCCCAACTTCCACTTCCACCTGGCACTTGACCGTCCTGACCCTGCTGCTGATGCTGCAGGTGTTAAATATACGCCAGGCTTTGTTCACCAGGTGATGTTCAATACTTACCTGAAAGACCATGAAGCCCCGGAAGATGTAGAGTACTACATGTGCGGTCCCGGCCCGATGTCGAATGCAGTGGTTCAGATGCTCGATTCTCTGGGTGTAGAGCCTGAATCCATCATGTATGACAACTTTGGAGGATAATTTAATAATAATAAGGTATAGATAAGAAGAATCGTGAAGGCAAATGCTTTCACGATTCTTTTTTACAATATGAAGACTGCTGATGGCAGTTGCTTTTCTTGAATTTTGTCCCTCTCATAGGGCTTAAATGTTCTCTTTTTGCCGTTTTTCGTCAAAAAAGTCGAAAAAAACACTTGTTTTTAGAAAAAAAGTCTGAAAATATTTGGAGCGAATTTGTTTTTGTATTACCTTTGCATCCGCTTTCGCCTACAAACGAGAGGCCAAGCACAGAAGAAAGAGTTCTTTGAAAGATTTAAATAAACAGAGAAGTAGTAG
>OCTX011591276.1_pt1 | contig 18411 bp, 19 predicted proteins | sample 1539691 | NCBI WGS metagenome assembly OCTX01 (sample SAMN02144231, study PRJEB22623) | gut metagenome | biome: sheep rumen | host: Ovis aries | place: New Zealand | reverse complement strand
AAATTTGAAAAATCTTACATTTTGCTGAAATCTGGAAATGCCCGCGAACACGGGCACTTCAGAGACTTTGGCGGATTATAGAACGTTTACTTGCTAGTAAAGTTCATCGATGCTAAGCGAGACCTTAGCATACAGGTTCATCCCAATGACGAGATGGCTATGCGCGAGCATGGTAAGATGGGCAAGTCTAAGATGTGGTATGTTATCAAGGCTGATGAAGGTGCACACCTGTACGCAGGTTTTAAACAGGAAATAACTCCAGAGGAATACCAGCAGCGAATAGCTGATGGTACTATCACTAATGTATTGGCTGACCACAAAGTAAAGGCAGGTGATGTTTTTTACCTTCCTGCTGGTCGTATTCACGCCATCTGTGGTGGTATCCTGCTGGCTGAGGTTCAGCAGTCATCAGATGTAACCTATCGTATCTTTGATTATAATCGCCCTGGTATGGACGGCAAACCTCGTGAGTTGCATACAGAACTGGCAGCGAAGGCATTGGATTATCACGTAATAGACAACTATCGAACTGAATACACAGAAACTTCTAACAAAGCTGTACAGATTATTGATTCGCCCTACTTTAGCGTTCGTATAATGGAGGTTTCCAAGCAGTTCCATCGCAATCTTCGCAAATATGATAGTTTCATCATCACTATGTGCATCGAGGGCGACTGCAAAATACATGTTCGTAGCACAGGAGAAGAGGTGTTGCTGAAGCAAGGTAATAGTACGCTGATACCTGCTGCAATAGCTGATTATGACATAATCCCGCAAAGCGGGAAGACTCGCATCCTTGATGCGTTTATAGATAATATGGATAGGAGCATCGCCAGAAAGGTGACTCGTTTCCTTCATTTAACTCAGAAATAAAATCAGATTATGAATAATCATATAGTTATCATGGCGGGTGGTGTTGGCAGTCGCTTTTGGCCGCTAAGTACACCAGAATTCCCCAAGCAGTTCATAGACATCTTGGGCTGCGGTAGAACGTTGATACAGTTGACTGTTGACCGTTTTAAGGACATCTGCCCCATGCAGAACTTTTGGATGGTGACCAATGCCAAATACGTTGATATTGTTAAGCAGCAGTTGCCTGACATACCAGTTGAGCATATCCTTGCAGAGCCTGCCGCAAGGAATACTGCCCCCTGTATAGCTTGGGCATGTTGGAGCATTAAGAAAGAAGACTCTCAGGCTAATGTAGTGGTAACGCCAGCGGATGCTGTTGTTATGAACCCAGAGGAATTCCGTAGAGTTATTAGTAATGCCCTTGCATTTACCGAGAAGAATAACGCTATCGTGACTATTGGCATTAAACCTTCACGTCCTGAAACTGGATATGGTTATGTGGAGGCCAAAGATGCAGTTGAAGGAGAGATCTGTGGCGTAGAGGCATTCAAAGAGAAACCTAATTTGGAGACTGCGGAACAGTATTTGAAGGCAGGCAACTACCTTTGGAATGCAGGTATCTTTGTGTGGAATATTGAGACCATAACAAACTGCATTACCAAGTACAAACCCAATATTGCCGCTGATATGGATAAGATAGCAGCAACGGGAAATGTAGATAAGATATTTCCACAATGCGAAAAGATTTCCATTGACTTTGCTGTAATGGAGCCTGCAAGTGCAGATAATTTTGTTTATACCCATCCAGCAGACTTTGGCTGGAGTGATCTTGGTAATTGGGCATCTTTACATGATAAGTTGCAGAAAGATGCGAATAACAATGGTTCTGTAGGTAACATTAAGCTCTATGAATGCAGCAATTGTGTAGTTCATGCCGAGAATGCTAAGAAGGTAGTCCTGCAAGGTTTAGAGGGCTATATCTTCAGTGAGAAGAATGGACAGATCCTTCTGTGCAAGCGAAGTGAAGAGCAAAGAATACGAGAGTTCTCTGCTGACTGTAGAAAACCGAATTATTAGCCCCCCTTTTTTCGATTATGTAGTCTATGGATTGATTTTAAAGAAATAGAATTGTTGTAGAAATGAGAATACTATTTGATTTTATCTCCTCGCAGTCTTTTTTTGCAAATGGTGGTGCTGAGTATGTTAGAAGAGTATATGGATTTTTGATAAATTATAAGAAAAAATCCAAATATTCTATTTCGGTGATAGGAATTGTTGATTCAACAAAGCCAGAAATAGTCTATGATGATTTGAAACTATCAAAATTAAAAGAGGAATGTGAGGATATTGTAGATATTAACCAGAGTTCGTTAGAGAAAATTATAAAAAAATATAGTATAGATAAATTGTTTATAGGAATTGCCCAATCTTGGGGGAAATATGATATAGATAAAGTAGATTGTGAAATTGTTGCTGTTGTTCATGATCTTTTTCAGGAAGAATTCCGAAATGCTCGTCTAAATGAATATATGGCAATACCTCACACAGATAAGCTGTTGTTTGAAATAATTAGGCCAAAAATTAATAAACTAAGATCTTTGATTATGCACAATTTCCAGTATAGAATACAACCGATGGTAAAGGTTATGAAAGCACTGGAGAGAAACCCTAAGAGTCGTTGTGTAACAGTTTCGAATTATTCTAAATTTTCTATTCTTTACCATTTTTCATTGCCATTAGAAAAAATAGAAGTGTGCTATAGCCCAGAGAGATTGATGAACACAAAAGGAATGGCTGATAATAAGGTACTTAGAGATATTATAGAAAAGTCTTGTCGTTATTACTTAATAGTAAGTGCTGGCAGACCAGCAAAAAATGCGGTCAAGGCGATTCATGCATTTGATAGATATCGTAATGTTTATTTGAAAAATAACACAACGGAAGAACTACCCTATATAGTTACTTTGGGTATGAAGAATTCTTTATGTGAAGGACATGTCTGTTTACCTGTATTAAGTGAGAATGATTTAGTTTGTGCATATAAGTATTCGTATGCTTTTGTATATCCATCCTTTTTCGAGGGTTTTGGTTATCCTCCTATGGAAGCAATGAAGTTTGGTAAGCCAGTTTTAGCTTCAAATACTACTTCCATACCAGAGGTTCTTGGTAATTCAGCGATTCTTTTTTCGCCTATGTATGAGAGTGATATATTTAAGGCTTTTTGTACACTGACCCATGATAATTACGAATCCTATTGCAAAAAATCAGCTTGCCGATATGACGAAATGCATATTTTACAAGAAAATGCATTAAATAAACTTCTTACAATACTGCTCTCATAACTAATATGAAAAATTCTAATGCGAGAAGGTTAGCTTTTAATACACTATTCATGTACATAAGAATGGCTTTTCACATGGCAGTTTCTTTGTATATGTCTAGAGTGGTTTTAAGGGCGCTTGGAGTCGAAGATTTTGGAACATACAATCTCGTTGGTAGCATTGTGGCAATATTTAGTTCTCTTAGAATACTTTTTTCTTCAGCAACCCAACGTTTTTTAAATTTTGAGATGGGACTAGGAAACGAAAAAGGAATGAGCATGGTGTTTTCAATGAGTATTTTGATTAATATAATTATATCTCTAATCTTTATATTTTTTGCGGAAGTAATTGGCTGGTGGTTTTTTGAATATAAAATCAATATTAGTCCTTCTCGTGTAACAGCAGCCCAACTGGTATATCAATTCTCAATAATGTCTGCGGTGTTGAGTATTATGACAACGCCATATGATGCTGTTATAATAGCACATGAGAAAATGAACTTTTATGCAGTTGTGTCTATATTTGAAGGAGTCTTGAAATTGCTTTGCGCCTCTTTGCTGTTAGTTTTTGAAGGCGATAGGTTAATATTATATGGCATATTGATGTTTGGCGTTGCTTTTATTATAAGGATGGTTAATTCTGTCTATTGTAAGAGAAAATTCAAAGAGTCTCATTTCGTTGTCTGCTGGGATAAAGAGTATTTTAAGAAATTGTTATTCTATTCCGGATGGCAATTTTTGGGCAACACGGCCTTTGCAATTAGTCAGAATGGTCTAAATATGGTTCTGAATATTTTTGGTGGACCTGTTGTAAATGCAGCCAGAGGTATAGCATACCAAGTTAGCGAATCGACGAATAGATTGCTCGTAAGCGTATCTGTAGTAGTAAATCCTTTTAGTATAAAGTCATTTGCAGAAGGAAAAATTGAGACGATGAATAAGTTGTTTTTCTTTTCGTCAAAAACAATGTATTTAATACAACTTATTCTAACAATTCCATTATTTCTTTTCATTGATATTATATTAAAGTTGTGGTTAGGCGCTATACCTGATTATTCTATTCCCTTTGTTCGGATAATACTTGTATATTCATTGGTGAGATCTCTTCATTGGCCTATAGATACTCTTTTTAAATCCGTTGGTTTAATAAAATGGTATCAGATATCTGAGGGATTATTCCTGCTTTTACCAATATTTTTCTCTTATTTCTTGCTTTCTTCTGGATACGATTATATTTATGCTTTTTATGTGGTGATATTATTTGAAATACTAAATTTGTGTTCGATTTTGATAATTGCCTCTCACCTCTGCGGTATCTCATTGCTGCGTTATTTAAAGAATGTAACATGTCATTGCTTAATTACTTCTAGCATACCTTTGCTTTTGTACCATTTCATTTCATTATTTTTTGATGATGTTTTAAACCATATTATTCTTCTCACATCTTCATGGCTATTCATACTCGCTTATATGTGTTTATATGGCTATAATAAAGAAGAAATGAGTAAATTCAAAGAAATTATAAAAAAATGACGGTTATGAACAATAGAATTAGGTTATATGATCTTTTTAAATTTTGGGTATTTGTAATATTTATTGTATCCATGTGCCCATGGTTTACATTAAATATTAGCAAAATGTTCTTTTCCTTCCCCTTTTTTATACTATCTCTACTTATACTACAAGATCATCGTTTAGTAAGGTACAATCCCAAATATAATTGGTTTTTTATTCCTGTATTTCTTTTATGTTTGTATACGGGGCGGAATAATACTATTCCAGGTTTGGTTGATGTAATGATTCACGCTTTCGGATTCTATGTATTTTGGATGTTGAAGGATGATTATAAGGTAGACATCATTAAGTTTATTACAAAGAGTTTTGCAATAATTCTAATTCCATCTATAATAGCTCATATATTGTTTTTAATAGGTATTAAACTTCCTAATTATACCATATATTCTGATAGTGAAGCTTATCCAATCCTCCTTAATTACTATTTTTTCGTGCAGGTACCATATAGTATAAGATTTTTTGGATATTTTATAGAACCTGGGCATATGACAATGGGATTAGCACCGCTTTTGTTTGTCAATAAATATGATTTTAAGAATAAATATGTTTTGATATTGTTATTTGCGCAATTGTTATCTTTTTCATTGGCAGGTTATATAGTTGCGGCATTAGGATATATGATTGTACGATCAAAGGATATTTATAGTGTAAAAGCATTATTTTCAATTTTATCATTGGGTATACTAGTATATGTATTTATACTGGCAATAGAGCATTTGATGAATGAAAATGTATTTTTAAATTTGATTTGGGAGAGAATGCAATGGGTTGATGGCAGGCTCGTTGGTGATGATAGAACAACATCTGACTTCGATATTGTTTATCAAAGATTTATTAAGACTTCTGATATTCTATGGGGTAGCTCTGACTGGGGGGAACATAACTTCATGAGAGGTTTAGCGGGGTATAAAAAGTTTCTTATATCAAATGGTATTTTAGGCCTGGTTTTATGGTTTTTGAGTTTTTCTTTTTTAATTAGAGATAAAGAATACAGAAATGTCGGTCTATTTGTTGTCCTTACATTGCTATTGTATCAGAACGCATACCCTCTTTGGTGGTGTATAATTATTTCTTGTTGTATGGGGTCGCGTTTTTATAAGATATCCACATGATGTGACTGTGATAAAAAATAGAGAGAATTGTAATGTTATATATTTTTATAAAATTGTTGTATGAAGAAAAAATGTGCATTTACTATCGTCGCTAAAAACTATATAGGTTTAGCACAGATATTACAAAAATCAATTAGTAAACACAATAAAGATGTTGACTTTTATATTGTAGTAGCTGATGAAATATCTGATTTTTCAAGAAAATATCCTGAAAATCTTATAATAGCCAAGGATTGTCTTGGTATATCTTGTGAAAAGTGGATTGAAATGTCTTTTAAATATAACTTAACAGAGTTTTGTACCTCAATAAAGCCCTTTAGTTTTAATTATTTATTTGGCAAAGGATATTCATATGTCATATACTTTGATCCTGATATTTTCCAGTTTTCTGCATTGACACCAGTATGGGAAGGGCTAGAAGATAAATCTGTAATGGTGGTTCCTCATGTTGCAGACATCCATGTTGATTATGAGGGAGAACTGCCAGAATGGGCAATTCTATCCAATGGTATTTTCAATTTGGGATTCTGTGCAATGAGATTTACAGAATATTCACAAAAGCTTTTGAATTGGTGGATGAGAAGACTTGAAGATAAATGCTTTGCTGATAGGGCGAGGGGTTATTTCACCGACCAGAAATGGATGGATTGGCTTCCGGCTCTTTTAGGTAATCAATTAATTGTTTCAAGAAATCTTGGCCTTAATATGGCACCTTGGAATTTCTTTGAACGTAAAATTGTAAAGAAAGAAGATGGGTATTATGTGGAATCAAGAATTGAGAAAAACGAATCGTTTGATAAACTGGTATTTGTGCACTTCGCAGGATACGACTACGTTGCATTTAAGAATGGGAAAATTAGACGCAAGCGTATTGAGGGACTTAAAGATTATGAAGATTTATATGGGATCCAATCAGACTATCGAGATGCAATAGTAGAAGAAAGAGAAACTTTTGATTACTTTATGGATCAAAATTATACATATAATTATTATGAAAACGGTGTTCGTATAAATGCATTTCATCGAAGACTTTATAATGGGTTGCTGGAGAAATCATGTTTAGTCAAAAACCCCTTTGCAACAACTCAAGGATCCTTTTACAATGAAATCAAGCGTAAAGGAATGATACTTAATGAGAAAGTAGATGGATTTACTACTCGTAATATTCCAAATATGGAATCTAAGCGAAAGATGATTTCATTCTTATTTAAGTGGTTATATCGAATAGCAGGATATAAGAAATACTCTTTGTTTACGAAAGGCTTAATCGACTACTATCGCCCAGAGAATCATGTTTTTCTTCTTGATACATCAAAAATTGATAAAAGATGATAACTGTATTACAAATACGAGAAACCCCTTTTGCAAAATATGCAGGAGTTGATGCTAATGTTCAAGCTCTGATACAACTGTTTGATAAGGACGATGAAATAAATCTTTTACCCACGATTAATTATAAGAAACATCGTATTCCTGTTATTAAACAATATTTTTTGAGCCCTCATGAAATAGAGGATAGTATCAAAAGATATAACCCCGATATTATACATATTCATGGAGCAACGACATTTACATTACCAGTTGCCATCTGGGTTAGTCGGAAATTTAAAAAGCCAATTGCATTATCTACTCATTTTCATCCATTTAGCACCCTGAAGCGTCCTTTTATGGGAAAACTGTATTTTCATTTAATATTGAAGCCATGTTTGAAACATGTAGATACCGTTTTTACCATAAATAATGAAGACACAAGAATTCTTTCAAAGTATACAAAACATGTGGTAAAAATACCACATTGGTCAAAATTTGATAGAATAAATGGACCTATTGAAAAAATTCCGAATCAAATCTTGTTTGTCGGACGGCTATCTGGAATTAATAAGGGTTTTGATCATTTGCAATATCTACCTAAGGATAAATATAAAATTATATTAGTCGGCTCAGGTGAAAGAGAACTACGCTCGGATATGTCTCACAAGAAAAATATATCAAATGATGAACTCCGAAAATTGTATTTAGAATCATCCTTACTGGTTGTTCCTTCTCGTTATGAAGCATTCTCATACGCTACATTGGAAGCTCTATATTGCCAAACCCCGGTCGTGTTATCCGACAGGGTAAGAATTTCAGATTATTTAGATGGAGTTGAAGGAGTCACTATCTTTAATTATGGCGATTACGATGCTTTTGTAAAAGCTGTAGATAATACAATCGGTAATCATGTTAATATTGATGTGGTTGAGTCAACTTTTTCTCCCCTTAGGATAAAGTCAATATATAAAGCGGCATATAAGAAACTATCTGCAATCTAATTATTGTGAATCCAATGAAAAAGGTGTTAGCGTTTATAGGTTTTATAATCTCATTTGTTTTCCCAAATCACTTGATTAAGTGTTTCCATGTATGTTTCACTTATATATATACAGGTTATAAAAAGAGATTATTTGGTGGATTTTGGGAAAATAGTGTTTTAGTTCCTAAATCTACGATGCTTGTGGGACTTAAAAATGTATATGTAGGTAAAAATTGTATTATGAGAGCAGGAATTCAACTAACTGCATACAATCGTTATAAAAAATACAACACTACAGTCCTGTTATATGTATAGGTGACGGAACAGAAATAGGAGAAGGTACTCAAATTACAAGTATAAATAAAATATCAATAGGTAAGAATGTGTTAACAGGAAGATATGTATTGATTACTGACAACGCCCATGGAAGTAAGTTGGGTATGGAGTCAAAAAATGCGCCTGTCAAAAGAAATATGTATTCAAAAGGTCCTGTTATTATTGGAGACAATGTGTGGATAGGAGAGAATGCATCAATAACGCTTGGAGTTGTTATTGGTGAATGGGCTATTATAGAGCTAATTCGGTCGTAACAAAAGATGTACCAAGGAACTCTTTGGCCGTAGGATGTCCTGCGCATATTATCAAATAATTAGCAATTTTAATATAGTTTTGTCGCGACAGGTGGCTTCTTCCCCCAAATGGTGGTTTTGAACCCGTGTCGTCTAAAGTGATAGTTTAGATTTATCCATAAAATTATGAAAGAACTTTCATTGCATGAGATTTGGGATGTAAGCCTTGAAATACTAGTCGAGGTTGACGGTTTTTGTCGAAAAAACAATATAAGATATTCCTTAGCAGGTGGAACTTTACTTGGTGCTGTACGCCATAGTGGATTTATTCCTTGGGATGATGATATTGATTTGATGATGCCTAGGCCAGATTTTGAAAAGTTTTGCAAGACATACAATGGTATCAATACTAAGTGCTTCTCAATTGCTAATGGGAATAGTTATATGACTTTTGCAAGAGTGTGTGATACGAAAAAGACTTTTGCACATTCTTACTTACCATGGGCAACCGAGCCAACAGGGGTATGGATAGACGTATTCCCTCTTGATGGAATAGCAGATAAGAAAGAAATATTTTTGTCAAAGAGATCTCAAATTGACAAATTATATGAGAAGATGTATCTTACTCGAAGTAAATATGCAAGGTTTTCTTTCAAAAATCCATTAATATGGAATGTTAAAGTGTTAATAAAAAAAATACTCTACAATAAAAATGATTATTTTGAACTGATGCGTGATTATTGGGATACTGTGAATGCATCTGATTTCAATTCATCTAATTATTGTGGTCAGTTAGCTTTTCCATGCTATTATCCCAAAGAGTATTACCCTACGAAATGGTTTAATGAATTTGAAGAAATGCAGTTCTGCGGAAAATCTTTTAGGGGAATTAAAGATTATGATGCATATTTAAAAAACTATTTTGGAGATTATATGCAACTTCCACCAGAAGATCAGCGAGTTGCTAAACATAGCCAACATATATTCTATTGGAAATAAATTATTTAATATTGACATAATTATGAACATTGCGTTAATTATTGCGGGCGGAGTAGGTGCTCGAATGGGACAGGATATTCCCAAACAATTTCTACATGTCTATGACAAGCCGGTTATCATCTACACTCTCGAAGTTTTTCAAAAATGCCCTGAGATAGATGCTATTGAAGTCGTTTGTATTGACGGTTGGCATGATGTCTTAAAAGCCTATGCTCGTCAGTTTGGAATTGCCAAACTTGAGAACGTTGTGAGTGGAGGTAAAAATGGTCAAGACTCTATTCGTAATGGTCTTTATGATATTGCTTCCCGGCATACTAATGACGATGACATCGTTTTGATCCATGATGCCATACGTCCAATGGTAAGTAGCGAAATAATTGAGGCAAACATTGAAACATGCAGACAGTATGGCAATGCTATTACTGTTATCCCTTGTAATGCTGCTATGCTTAAGACTTACGATGGAATAGAGACTGAAGAACAAGTGCCGCGAGATAATTTGAAGGAGACACAGACACCTCAGACATTCTTCTTAAAAGAAATTTGTGCAGCGCATAAGGAGGCATTAGATAAAGGTATCACTGCATCAGTCGCTTCATGTACGATGTATATTGAATTAGGCAAAAAATTGTGGATGTGTAATGGTTCCGAAAAGAATATTAAACTAACCACAACTGAGGATATCGAGATTTTTAAATCACTCCTAAATTCTAAGAAGGATGAATGGATGCATTAATATAATCAACAATCCTGTTTATAGGGAATCGCTAGAACAAGCATTGGATGCCATTGAGGTATCTAATGCATCGTTTCTTGTTACTGGAGCATCTGGCTTGATAGGCTCCTGTATCATTGATTTGTTGATACTTGCTAATGAGAAAGGTGCAAATAATAAAGTGTATGCTCTTGGTCGCTCTCGTGAAAAGCTTGAGTCCCGTTTCTACTATTATGTAGGGGACCCTAATTTTGTAATCTTAGAACAAAATATTTGCCAACCCATAGACGATACTCTGCAATTTGATTACATACTCCATGGTGCGAGTAACGCAGATCCAATATCTTATGCAAAGTATCCTGTCGAAACCATGACTACAAACATCATGGGTGCATATAATATTTTAGAATATGGCAGGAAACATACCTCTTGCAGAATTCTTCTTATGTCTACCTTTGAGGTATACGGCAACACAGGAAGAGATGTGTATTCAGAAACTGATGCAGGTGTAATAGACTTCAATGCATTCCGTGCTTGTTATCCGGAAAGTAAACGCTCAATGGAGATACTTAGCCGTTGCTATGTGAGTGAATATAATGTAAACGTCAGAGTTGCTCGTTTGAGTAGCATTTATGGGCCTACTATGGCTTCTGATGATAGCAAGGCCCATGCCCAGTTCTTAAGAAAAGCCCTGGAAGGCAAAGATATCGTCTTGAAAAGTGAAGGACTTCCTCGTAGGACATATACTTACGTAGTTGATGCAATAACAGGTCTTTTGTGTGTACTTTTCCGTGGAGTAGTCGCTGAATCATATAATATCAGTAATGAAAAAGCCATAGCATCAATAGCTGAGGTTGCAAAGACTTGCGCAGAGATTGCAGGAACAAAGGTGGTTTTTGATATTCCCTCAGAACTGGAAGCAAAAGGTTTTTCCAAACCACAAAATTGCATACTGGATAATGGTAAATTAAAATCTCTAGGCTGGCAAGGTTCCTATACAGTAAGAAAAGGGTTTGATGAGAGCTACAAAATACTGAAGTCGTATATTTAATAGAATTAGCTACGTTAATATTGACCGTTTACATTTTTAATATTATAAGCGATGAAATCAGAAAGTCAGTTGATGAGTGAACTCTCGCATAGAACAAATTATTTGAGAGAATTGTCTGAAGAAGAGGCTAAAGGTTTAAAAAAAGCTATTTTAGATGTATATCTAGACATTGCAGCTCTTTGTGAAAAGAATAGTCTTACTTATATGTTAGCGGGAGGGTCATGCCTTGGAGCTATACGACATCAGGGGTTTATACCATGGGATGACGATCTTGATTTAATGATGCCTCGAGAAGACTATGATAAGTTGATTAATCTATTAAAGATGGGGGCGCTTGGACCTAAATATGAGTTCACATATCCGCAAAAAGGAAAAGATGCCAACAATGTTTTTCTTAAAATCTTTCGAAAAGGGACATTAAACATTGAATTAGCAAACAAATACACACCATTCCCTAAAGGAATATTCCTTGATATATTTCCAATTGAAGCAGTACCCCAAAGTAAAACTGTTCAAAGAATAAAAGGATTTATAGCAAATGTTATTCATTATATTTCAATCTCACGCCTATATACACAATATCCAAGTAAGGAATTGAAAGAGTATATGGAATATGATGTTATTTTAAAAAAGCGTTATAGAAATAGAATCTTATTAGGAAGAATCATGGGTTTCGCTTCACATGCAAAATGGATATATTGGTTTGACAGGTTTGTAGCTAGTACAAAGCCCAACAAGCCATGGGGAATACCATCTGGTAAGAAGTATTATAATGGAGAAATATTTGAGAGAAGTGTTTTTGTACCTGTTAAGAAAGCAAAGTTTGAAGGATTGGATGTGAATGTACCCAACGACACTCATCGATACTTAACAAATTTATATAATAATTATATGGAAATTCCTCCAGTTGAAAAGCGCGAAAGACATTTTGTTTGCGAATTAAAATTGCCAGAGTGAATTTTTTAGAAAAACAGTTTTTTTATGAAATATTCTGTATTGATGTCCGTATACAAGAACGATGATGCGGATTTTTTGAAGATTGCGTTAGAGAGTGTATATGATAAGCAAACACGTAAGCCTGATGAAATCGTGGTGGTGTTTGATGGCCCTTTGAAGGATCCATTGTACAAAGTGCTCAATGAATTTCAAAAGGGGAAAGAGGATGTGGTTAAGTATTATCCTCAGGAAGTTAATCGAGGCCTTGGCGAAGCTCTGCGTATTGGCTCTGAACTTTGTACGGGTGATTATTTGATACGCATGGATTCCGACGATATAAGTGATGTCAAGCGTTTTGAGAAGCTTATCGCTTATGTTGAAGCACATCCGGAGATTGATGCAGTAGGTACTGATATAGCAGAGTTCAACAAAGATCCTTTTAATGAGGAGATGCGTACTCGTGTATGTCCAGCTAAGCATGAGGACATAGTAGAAATGTGCAAGAAGCGAAACCCAATGAATCATGTTACTGCTTGTATTAAGAAAGAATCTTTGATGAAGGCAGGTGGATACCAGACATTACTTTTGTTGGAGGATTATCTGCTGTGGATTAATATGATTTGTGCAGGTTGTAAATTGGCTAACATAAACGAGTCGTTGGTTTATGTTCGCGTAGGCAATGGTTTTGATGGCAAACGAGGTTCGAAGGAGCGCATTATTGGTTGGTCCAAGCTTCAGGAAATCATGCTTGCGCATGGCATGATAACCAAGAGACAGGCTCTGATGAATAAAATATATATTCGTGCTTTCGTAAAAACACCTGCATGGTTGAAGAAGTTCCTGTACGGGCATCTTTTAAGGAAGTAAATTTGAAATGGATAAGAACCAAAAAGTTTTTTTCGAACTGCTAAGAGCTGGGCTTTGGGGAAAGGAGGCGCGGCTCTTGCAGTTTGGAAAGATAGACTATGGTGAGGTTTATAGGATTGCTGATGAGCAATCTGTGATAGGTTTGGTCATTGCGGGTTTGGATCATGTAGTTGACACAAAGGTACCTCAGGAAATCGCTCTTCAGTTTATTGGATCGGCATTACAAATTGAACAACAAAATCTTGCTATGAATGATTTCATAGGCAAAATTGTGGAGAAGATGCGTGGTGCTGGTATTTATACACTACTGTTAAAGGGACAAGGGATAGCGCAATGTTACGAGAAACCATTGTGGCGCACTTGTGGCGATGTGGATTTCTTTCTTAGTGAGGATAATTATGAGAAAGCTAAATGTTTCCTTTCTCCTTTGTCAGAGTCGTTTGTTGAGGCTAATCTTTACGAGAAGCACATAGCGATGACTATCGATACTTGGACGGTGGAATTGCATGGGAACCTTCGTTGTGGGCTTTCACGCAAAATTGACAAGGAGCTCGATCAGATAAAAAACGATACTTTTTATGGTGGGAGTGTAAGATCTTGGATTAACGGCAAAACTCAACAGTTTCTTCTTGGAGCGAATAATGATGCCGTCTATGTGTTCACACATTTATTGAATCACTTCTATAAAGGAGGTGTAGGGATAAGGCAGATTTGCGACTGGAGCAGATTGTTATGGACGTATAAGGATTCTATGAACTACAGACTTCTAGAAATACGGATTCGCCAGATGGGGCTTCTGAGCGAATGGAAGTCGTTTGGAGCGTATGCTGTGAAATATTTAGGAATGCCCTCAGAAGTAATGCCTCTGTATAATCCATCATTTAAGTGGAAAAAAAAGGCTGATAAGATAAGCCAGTTTCTGATGGAGGTTGGTAATTTCGGTCATAATCGTGATAATAGCTATTACAATAAGTACCCTTTTATGATACGTAAGGCTATATCCTTAAGGAAAAGATGTGCGGATTTGTTCCGACATGCTAGGATTTTCCCTTTGGATTCTTTTAGGTTTTTCCCGTACATGATGTTAAACGGGTTTGTGGAAGCTGTCCGGAGTTTAATGCATTAGTTTATAGTATGACTAATTAACGATATTGAAATTGACTGACGCTATGCAGCTAGTACGGTTGCATATTATATAAAAATGAAGAATATGAAAGATGTTTCTTTTTTAAATATGGAAAGAAATACCAAAAAGGAATATGATTCAATTTTGGTTAGAATTCTGCGTAAAATTCAAGATATATGTAATGAGAATGGCATAAAATGGTTCTTGGCATACGGCTCTTGCTTGGGTGCTGTTAGGCATAAAGGTATAATACCATGGGATGATGATATCGATATCTGTATGTCGCGCCCCGATTTTGAACGTTTTGTAGAAGTTTGTCGACAAAAGGATCTAGGAGGCTTCGAATTATGTACCAGTGAAACTACAGAAGGATTCTATGATCATTGGGCACGTTTTGCAGATAAAAACACCACATTCTTATGGTCAATGGAGCATCCGTTTGTATGTGGTGTTTATGTCGATGTGTTCCCTTTGGATGGCGCAGCTGATGGTAATATATTAGGTAATTATACTCACTATATTTTTTGGTCGAGAGTTACGAATTTTGCCCGAAATCACTACTCATGCAAACAGATGATAGATTGGCTACTTCATGGAAAACTTCAATACTTCTTGTTGGCATTAGGAACTACAGTTTTTCGAAACTACAGTCTAAAGTTAGGGGTGAGAAAGAAAAAAAACATTGTTAGGAAGTATGATTATCAGGACAGCACATTCGCTACATTATATATTAATGTATATAAACATAAAAAAAATATAATCAAAAAATCCTGGATTGAAGAAACAGTTATGGTTCCATTTGAAGATATGTTAGCACCTATACCTAAAGAATATGATGCATATTTAACACATCTTTATGGTGATTATATGACGCCTCCACCAGATAACAAAAAAGACGATCGTCACATTGTTAAATTTATTGATTTAAATGAGAGACTTACTTTAGAAGAAATCAGAAATAGATTAAAAGGAGAGTAGTATATGATACAAACAACAGGTGGTGTTCTACATCCAGAAGATATTCAGAACATTTCTGATTGTATTTGTGATGTCTTTGGTTGTGGGCCAGATGCAATTACTGAATTAAAGCCTTTACAGAAAGGCTTGACAAACTCAGTATTGTCGTTCCGTTTAAATGGCGGTAAATATGTATTCCGTTATCCAGGCCTTGGCTCTGAGGTCTTAGTTGATCGTGGCCGTGAATCAATAGTGCAGAAGCAAATTGAGGATGCCGGTGTGGATACCTCTTTGGTCGCTATGAGCGTTCGTTACGGATGGCGTATTTCTCGATTCGTTGAGAATCGCCCTTTTAACTACCATGACGTTAATGACATGGTTAGAGGTGTTCTTCAGTTACGAAAGCTTCATGCTGTGAGACCAAAGGTTAGATGGGAGTTTGATATTAAAGAGAAATGGGAATCCATTAAGGCTCAGATTCCCGAAGAGAAGTATGGAGACAACTTCCCAGAGTTTCCTGCTTTTTCTGAAATAAGAGACCGTGTATATAAGCTTTATGAGTTGGCCAAGAAAGATGGCATTCGAAGATGTTTGACTCATGGTGACTGCCGTGACGAGAACTTCCTGATAAATGATCATGAGATTCATCTCATTGACTGGGAATATGCAGGCTTTGGTGACCCAGGTTTTGATATCGGTTCATACGTTTGCGGTGGTGATCATTCGGATGAAGAGGTTGATCGCATACTATTTACTTATTTCGGTAGAAAGCCTTCATTGAAAGAAAAACGCCATTTTTATGCATATATTGGTATCACAGGTTTCTTCTATATGCACTGGACTATGTTCAAAGAGTCTCAGGGCCAGAAAGTTGGCTATTTAAAGCCGCTGTGGTATAATTTTGCCAAGGAATATACCAAGAAGGCTTTACCATTATATAACGATTAAAGGATACGTCTATGACATATATAATATTATCAGCAGGAAAGGGTGTGAAGTTACAGCCCCTGACTTTGAATCATCCGAAGTCGCTGTATAAACTCGATGATAAAACCACCATACTGCAGCGTTTGGTTCGTATGATTAGAAAGTACGATGCAGAAGCAGAGATTGTAGCCGTTGTAGGATACATGTTCAATCAGATTCAGAAGGAACTGGAGGATGATAACGTGAAATTTGTGCATAATCCGTTCTATTCTGTAACAAGTTCAATGGGCTCTCTGTGGTTTGCTAAGGACTTCTTGCAGCGTGAGAATGTAACTATTGTGAATGGAGATATTGTAGCAAGCGACAAACTGATTCAGAATGTGGTTAGTCAACATACTGATTATCCATACGTATTGCTTGACAGTACACATAAGGATGCCAACAAGTACAATGTTCAGGTTCAGGGAGATTTGGTTTGCGTAATGAGCAAGAACCTCACTGAGTTTGAGGGAAATTATGCCAGCATCACTAAACTGGATGCAGTATCTTCCCGATTCCTACTGGAGCAGTTGAACCAGATGGTTAACGAGGAAATGTATAACCTGTTCTTTGAAGATGCCTTGGTTCAGATGATTTTCCAGAAGAATTTTGAGCTGTATTACAAAGACATCAAAGATTACAAATGGACTGAGGTGGACTGCGTAGATGATTTGTTGAAAGCCCGCCAGATTCAGGTAGAAAGCGAAAAGTAAGAACGAAGAGAATGAATTACGTAATTATAATAGCAGGAGGAGTTGGTAGTCGTTTGGGCGCAAAAGTACCCAAGCAGTTTGTGGAGGTTCTGGGAAAGCCTATCATAGCTTACACCATGGAGCATTTCCAGCGCCATCCAGAGATCGATGGTATTGAGCTGGTATGTGTAGATGGATACCAGGAGCATTTACAGGGAATTGCTGATAAGTTTGGCATAACCAAGGTCATGAAGATCGTAAAAGGCGGTTCTGAATATGAGCGTTCCATCATGAATGGTGTTGCAGGTCTTGAAGGCATCGCTAAACCCGATGATGTGGTCATGATACATTGGTCTGCATCGCCATTTATCAATGAAGAGATGATAACGGACAATATTCGAGTATGCAAGGAGAAAGGAAATGCTATCACAGCAAGCTATTCTTATCTTCTTTATGGTACCAATGATGGTGAATGCGCCAAGAAGAATATCAATCGTGAGACCTTTATGACGCTTTCAGCCCCACAGAGTTTCCTGTATAAGGTCATTACCGACATCTATAAGCAGGTAGAGGAGAAAAATATGTTCGATTACGTTGAACATCATACTCCTGCTATAATGGAGGAACTCGGAATCTCGATGTATTTCTCAAAAGGTAGCCATTCCAATATCAAGATAACGGAGAAGGAGGATGTAGATATGTTCCTAGGCTATCAGTTGGCAAAGAAATATAAAAAAGAGCACAAGGAATAGATGCTCCGTAAGTATTATCGCTATGGCGTATATGAAATAATTTGATTCGCCATGCATGCTTTTTTCTATTGGATTCTTTGAGTTTTTGTTTGTCAAGAAGAACAGTGAGAGAAAAGATAGCAAGCAATGAATACAAGTTCAGCTCTTTTATAGAACTGCTCCAGTAGTTTATGGAGAACGAGGCAAGGTCGTGTTCCATTGATTTCTGGTGTGTTACTTCGCTGTATGTTTATAGGATTTTGGGAGGAAGCGTTGCGATAGAGGAAATCGCAACGGGACTGACGGTATTACGGAAAAATGGATTTATGATAGGGTAAAGTACTATGTTGACCGCTGCGTATAGAGAATGGGAATTTGGCATGATGGAGCGTAAACGTTCTATTCTCCGCGTCGGGGATTAAGATATAATGCTTACCTTTGTGGCAAAAAACCAAAGTCACAAAGTTCTTGGACAAGCCAAGCGGCAAATCCGAGCGATGTCAGTAAGAAATCCAAATTATCAGCAGGTTCATGACCTGTATGAGTTATGCTCCGATGGCAGATCCTTGCAGGAGTTTTGCCGTATGTCGGGAGTAAGTTATCAAAAGTACTTGGAGTGGGAACGCAACCAGGCAATATCCGATTCATCA
>OCTX012290405.1_pt1 | contig 18419 bp, 24 predicted proteins | sample 1539691 | NCBI WGS metagenome assembly OCTX01 (sample SAMN02144231, study PRJEB22623) | gut metagenome | biome: sheep rumen | host: Ovis aries | place: New Zealand | reverse complement strand
CATGACAATTAGTATCTCTAAGAAATACTGATTGGATTATCGAAAATAAGCAAATTAAACAAGTTCAATATTCTAAAAATACAGCCGTTATCTCATTGGATTCTTACAAACCAATAGAGAATTTTATCATTAATCAAAAGTAACCATGTACAATGTTAAAGACAATGCAGAAGCTAAGCTTCAAGTAGGCTTATCATCATTAGCAACTACTATAGTTGTAGAAATCTGAAGTTGAATGAACTTTCCAGAAGCTCCTTTTATAGCAGTTCTTAATAAAAGAGATGATGATTGAAATATTACTAAATCTGAAAAAGTTGAAGTTACTGCTAAGGATTGAGATCAGTTTACAGTAACGAGATGATTCGAAGATACTACTCCTTCAGACTTCAATGCATGAGATTATCTCTCATTATTCGTTATAGCAAGGCATATTCAGGATTTACAAAGTTGAATAGCAACTAACTGAGAAGATATTTCAGCTTTATGAATTAGAATGACTTCTGCAGAAGAAGCTATTGAAGACTTACAAAGAGCATGAGCTATAGACCACTTAGAGACTAATCTTATGATAGGAGAAAAATATACAGCTAATGATAAACTCTTTGCTCAATTTACTCCTAAAGCAAGTAACTGTGATGTGGCTATTCCTATTGGTAATGTAGCTGCTAATACTCAATTACATATTCAAAGAGCTAGTAGCTGCACTGCATGAAATACCTTAAAACTTAAACTAAGAAAAGTCTGAGAGCCTACTACTAAAGTAGTTGTTGATATCCAAAAAGCAGTAGTAGCTAACAATGGAACAGAATATTATCGATATTGAGATTGAACTACGATAGCTACTGCAGAATTACCTTATTCTACTTTTACTACTTCATGGCAAGAAGTAACTTTTACCTTTGATAATGAATTTTGATGAGGTGATGAATCAGAAGTTTTAGCTGTTATTGTTCATCAAAACGATGATATCGTAAATGCTACTAACTACTATGAATTAGCTGCAGATTCTACTCAGTATTCTGAGGCTTTTAGAACAGTATTTGTAAACTGAGATACAAGAACTTTTAACAAGATGATGCCATATTGTGAGTGACCTGGATTAGCTTCTGCTATGCTTTGTAGGTGTGAATCTACTAGGTATACTGTTCCTTATGATTTACCTATCCTTTTAAATGCTTCTTGATCTACTACTCAGAATGTTATCTGGAGATATATTCCTACAAGGAATGGACAAAATATTAAGCTAACAGGTCATGTGGTTTGTTCGGTATCTTCTTCTTATTCAAACAGATACGGGTATTTCAATCTCTTTGATTGAGGGAATTGAGCCAATTTAATGAATAAACAATGAGGTATTAATGAAGATATTTCATGGACAGGAAATAAATCTTCCACTTGAGCTAATCTTCTAATTCAGATTTGAACTACATATTCATGAAGACAATGAAGTTACTCTAATCTTGATATCTATACTACTAATTGAAGTATTACAAAAACTCAGAAATGAACTTTAGTAGCTGTTAATGAAGTAAAGACTCCTGGTAATGTTATAGCTGCAGTAATAGTCTGAAAAGTTTGAGGTGAATTCTTTGATTGAGGAACGTATTGTGAACCTGATAAATATAACGTTTCTTTCTCTGTTGGATGAGGTACTACGAATTCTAACTGAGGATTTGAAGTACCATCTGATTGAAGTGTAAGAATCAGAATCAATAATAATGCAACAGACCATTATAACTATATCGATATGAACTGACAAAGATTAATGCAACAAGGTTATGGATGTTTAGTAAATATGATAAAGGTAAAAAAATGAGATTATTTCTATGGTTATGCTGATTATTCTTGATGGAATGCTTATGCAGATTTTTATCCTGATTAATATTTAGTACTATGAAAAACTTCTTCGAAAAAATGAGTATTACTAAGTTAGTATTTTTAATTCTAACTTTAGTATTATCTTTTCAAACCGTCTATCTAACTGTAAATTGAGTTGAGACCTCTCTTTTTAATAACGCTATGCTAATGGTTATCAGCTTTTATTTTGGACAAAAAGTATGAGAAGCTAAGAAAGATCCTTTAATTGATAATACGAATAAAGATGATTGAGAGAATTAAGAATTACATTTTTAATCCTGCTGTTTGGATATCGTTTATAGCTTTTGTATTTGGATTATGAGTTAGTTATTCGACTTTGAATAGTAGAATTTCAGTATTAGAAAAGCAACAGGCTGAATTAGATGCTGCATATATTCAAACTACTCTAGCCCAGATTCAGACTGATATTCAGTGGATTAAGATTGAGTTGCAGAAATAAAAAAAGAGCTATGAGAAGCTCTTTGAGGAGGCCTAAATTGGCCTCCGACTCATAAGTGTCGCGGACTACGAATGTAGTCAGGGCAATTCAATAAAGAATCACACTTGCTTTTTTTATACAGGAGCCATTACCTGTTCATGGGCGTGCCTGTTGGCTACCACTTGCCATGTTAAACATGACCATATGTTAGTACGAAAACTCTTTTACTTTGTGACAAATTGTCATGTATCCTTTCACTATAAAGCTTCCTACAACTAAGAAATCTAGATGAGAAAATAAATGTTTAGGAATTATTATTCATCATACTGCATGATGAACATTCACTTCTAACGTTAAGTATCTCTCAGAATCTAAAGCTCAGGCTTCTGTTCATTTTGTTATTTGAGAGAATTGAGAAGTCTGAAAGATATGAGATCCTAGGGATATTTTACGACATGCAGGAAATGGAAGTTGGTGAGAAGTTGGGAATGTTAATACTCAATTTCTCTGAATTGAAGTAGTTTGATATTGAGAATACAATTTGAGTCAATTTATCAGACTTACTGATTTGGTAGAATATCTTATGGGTAATTTTAATATTCCTAACGATATGATACTTAGACATTCAGATGTTACTCAAGAAAGAAATTTTACTAAAGAAAAACTCCTTCGAGATTGAAGGAGAAAAGTCAAGAAATTAGATATTGGGTTAAGTTTTTTTAGAGATAATGAATGATTTAAGATGTGGAGAAATAAGTTAATCCCTAGAAAAGAAAGTAGATTTAGTTAGTCTTTGTTGGAGCTCATAAATATTGAATTAAATTAGATTTAATAATATCTCAATTGTCTGAAACATTATTATTGAATCTTACTAAAGGAAGATTTGAGTCTTTAAATACTTCATTCTTAAATTTATCAGACTTATATTGTCTATATTCTTTGTGAGAATTTCAATCCAATTCTATTGCTAAAATAGGTTTAAAAGCTTGATCCTTATCAACTATAAGAAAATCAACATGTCTCATCCATAACTTTTTATATCATTTGTCTCCTTTTTCTGGTTCAAAGATATCTGCTAATCTTACTTTTGGATATACCTCATACTTGTATCAATAATTGTAATAGAGAACTTTCTTTAGTGATGTATAGAAATGATTTTCAGCATAAGAAAAGAAATATTGCTTAATTTTATATTTATAATTATTGATTCATGGAATAGTATTTCTTTCCATAAATCATTCTAAAGCTCACTTCAATACTGCTCATATAACTAATACAGCTAGTATTATTAGAATAGATTTTCGGTTTTGTGTTATGTATTCTGACATAATCATAATAAGAAACTAAATATTTAATTAGAATGATTCTCTTCCCATTTTTTTAACTGTCTTTCATAAGCATTATTAAAACTACTTTCTAATAGTGTTCACTTAAAATATTTTTCTACTATTTCTTTAAATACTGGAGCTTTTTTATATAGGAATCTTTCTAATTTTTCTTCTTTCATTAAATCACATTCTGATAAGTTATCTGTAATATCACAAACTTTAACAGCCCATGCTTCTTTATCATCAGCTTCTTTTAAACGTTCAATCATTTTTTGTCGTCTTTCAAAAGAATCTTCAATTGCACTATCATGAGAACATAAATCTACTAATTCAACAGTTCTATTAGAGTATCATAAGTCTAGTAATTGTTCTTTGGTATATCATCAATCTTCTATGATATCATGAAGTAATCAAGCCATCCAAACGTCTTTAGAATATCAATTTATGAACAAAGAATCTGATACTCTTAATGAGTGAAGATATGCTGGAGCTTCAGATCATTTTCTTTTTCAAGTAATTGAATCTTTTACCATATGTAATCATTTATCAAACAATTCATTCTCCTCTTTTTCTCAACGATAATAACGATTATCATACCAATATGGCTCATCATCGTCGTACATCATGTCATAGAGATTATCATAATATTCGTCGTTATCATTACTTTCAAAAGCTGAGATTTGTAAGTAAGTTCTATAAGAGACTTGTTTATCGAAATAAAGTCATCTATCTATAAGTTCACTACCAACTCGTCCTTTCCAATCGTCACTGCGTTTTTCTTCTGTCATTTGAATATCGATAAACATATAAAACTATTACATTTCTATTAATATAATTTTCTCTTGAAATTACAATGGCTGAAAATATAATTATGTCAGATAATTAAATGTGGATGGATTTATAACCTACTTGCAAACCACTATAAAAAAATGCTAAAGGGCGATCGGAATTTTGATATATTCACCGTTCCTACATTTCTAAATTATAGGCAAGAACTATAAAATCTCTATACATTTGGTTATCTAATACAGATTTGGCCAGATGTATTTTTTGTTTAGAACGAATAGTTCTTTACTCATTTATCTAGTAATCAGATTTTTAAAATGAATACATATTCAGAATGAATGAAAAGGTTTATAAAACGGAAAAAAGAATGATATGATACTCGACTGAATCAATTTGAATGAAAGAAGAGAAAAGAAATAATTGAAACAGCTATAAAACAAAAATGTGATGATCGAAAAGTAAATGAAATTCTTGAACATTTCTGATATGATAAACTAACAATAGATGAAGTAGTAGAATATTATTGAATTTGTATGTGTACAGATATTAGAAAGAATAGAGCTTATCGATACTCTCGAGCTGATAATTTATCTAGGAATCAGATAATTTTATTAGCTGATAACCTTATGAAGAAATCACCAGATTTTATTAATGACGTTTTAAATTTTAAATGATTAGAACCAATGAAAACTATAAAAATAACTAAAGAATATGAATTAAAACAAGTTAAAGAAATGGAAATATGAGATAAGTTTGAGGTAAAACTACAAGAACCTTATGGAATTCAAACTGCTCATGTAGTGAATGTTGATAAGCTATGATGAATAGTAGCTCAAACATTTCGTAAGACACCACTCTATTTAAAAGAATGATACGTAATTAGAGAATTATGAACTGAAAATTATAAGTTATTAAGTGATGATGAGGTCAAAGAATTAGATTGAAAAGAATAAAAATAATAGTATAAAAAATTTAGTTTATTAAGTTATTAAAAAACATGTCTAAAAAATTTCTACCATCATATGACGATAATGAGATTATATATTGGGAAGATGATTGAATTTTTTACAAGTTCCCAAATAAGATAACAGAAGAGAATAAGCATGAAGCTGAAATATTTGACGCATATAATAATACATTTGTAGATTTCTCTTGAAAAACTGCTGATGAAATAGCTGATTATTGCTTTACTGATAATCAGAATTTCTGACGTGAGATTTCAGTAAATTCATATTATGATGCAAGAAATGGTGTACTTAAAAGATTAGAAGAGAACTCTTAACTTTATATCTTAATTAAATTAGAATGGATGAATTAGCTGATTTAATGATAGAAGAAGGTTGGAATGCTGATGAAATTATGGATGCTACATGAATGGATGAAGAAGAATTAGCTGAAAGATATTTAGAGAATTGATACACAATAAAAGAAGCAGCTGAAGAAACATGAGCTGACGCTGCTAGTCTTATTGAAGAACATTGAGATGATTATGAATGGGATTAATTTAATTCTTAATATTTTTGTATTATGTGATTTTGGAAAAGACTAATACGATTATTCAAATGAGATGCTGACGCCCATGATGCAGTTAAAGATTGAAATAGGTGACATATTTTTAAGATTGGTGAAACTGAAAGATTAAAAGAATACTTAATAAGACAAATTAAATCTGCTAATAAATGGGTTTTGATTATAGACCCTTATATTGATGAGACAACTTTTGAACTAATAAAGAATAAGAAGTATTGAGTAAAAGGAGAAATAAGATATGAAGTTAAGAAAACACTAAAATCATTATGAGAAGATACTGCTAGATTATCTAATATTCTCAAACTAAAAAAAGATCCAATGGACAAAGATATCCGTGTACGTACAGTTCAGAATTTACATGATAGATATCTAGTTATCGATAATGTTGTTTGGAGTGTATCTAATAGTATGAACTCTTCATTAGGTTCAAGAGTTACTAATGTTCAGAGATTGAATAATCATATGAGAGAAATATTGGAAGCATATGGAAATTATTATGATGAGAATGTTTATAGAAGATAAACTAGTTTTCTATTTTCTCTTGAAATTTTTACTGTTTCAGTATAACAAACAAAATGTTTATCAATAAATTTTTTAAATGACTAAATATCTTGTAAATCCGTTACCGTACGATAATTCAAATCCAAATTTGATTTTAGATTATGCCAAAAAATTGAAAGGTAAAACGTTTGAAGATATTTTGTCTGCTGATCCAAATCTTACAGAAGATGAAAAGGATAGAATCAGAACAAAGTATAACAATCCAAAATATAAATGATCATTTTGAAACTTAATAGAAGAAAGTTATTTTTTTTATAAAAAAAACAATGATTCTGAAGCGGATTTTCCTGAAGCTTGAGTTGAATTAAAAGTATCACCATATTTTGATAATGAATGAAAGATAAGGGGTAAAGAAAGGATTTCCCTAACAATGATAAATTTTAATGCTGATTATAATAAAACTTTTGAAGAAAGTCATATATATGATAAATGTTCTTTGTTATTATTGATTTTCTATCTATACAAAAAAGAGCAAAAGAAAATGGATTATATAATGAATTATATTGATTTATTTCAGTTTCCTGAAGAGGATTTTGAAATCTTAAAGTCAGATTATAATATAATTATAGAAAAAATAAAAAGAGGCGAAGCGCATTTATTGTCCGAATGAGATACTAAATATTTATGAGCATGTAGGAAATGACAAAAAACAAAAAAATGAACAACAACAATTACAACTCAGCCATTTAGTAATGAACCAGCAAAAACAAGAGCATTCTGCTTGAAGGTACCATACGTTACAAGTATCTTAAATAGATATATAATCAATAACAAACACACATATTGAAATATTATAAAAGATTTGGATATTTTAAAAAAAACAACATTAGAAGAATATGTTTTGTCAAAATTAAAACTTCATTATTGAGAAGATGCTGATGAATTACTACTTAAGTATTGAATAAATCCAAAAAGAAAAGATCGTTATGCAGCATTAGCAAACATTTGGATTAGAGATATATTTAATATCAATAAAGAAGATATAATTGATGAATTTGAAAAGGCTAATATAGAAGTAAAAACAGTAAGGTTAGATTCAAAATGAAAACCTTGTGAAGCTATGTCTTTCCCTGCATTTAAATATCTTGAAATAATAGATCAAAAATTTGAAGAATCTGATTTATATGATTTATTTGCAAACCAAAAATTTCTTTTAATTGTATATAAGTATGATGATACTAAAAATTTAAAATTTGAAAAAGCTATGTTTTGGAATATCCCAATATTAGATATAGAATGACCAATTAAAGATTTCCGAGAAGAAACAGTAAAAAGAATAAAATCTGGGAAATACAATAATTTACCCAAAGAATCTGAAAATATGATAATGCATGTTAGACCTCATGCTTGAAAAAGTTCTGATACTTTTACAACACCAGATTGAAAAAGTGCAACTAAGAAATGTTTTTGGTTTAATAAATCATATATTCAGGAACAGATAGAAAAAGGAGGAAATTAATCCTCCTTTTCAATTATTTCATCTAGCCTTTGTCACATTTTTGTAATTAGTTGTACAACCAAAGCATTTCACATACAGAAATATCTAGTTCTTTCAGGCATTCCTGTATTAGTCCAATTATCGTCAAATCAATTTATACGTTCTGCTTCAATAGGAGTAAGAATTCTTTTTCACTTTTTATCTTCTACTACATGAGAACTTCTATTTAATGTTCATTCACTAGTAAGCATAGTTCTAGCTGGTCTATCTAGAGGATCAGGAAACGCTATAGCTCATTCTCTAAAATGATATTCTTGAGGAGTTCATGCCTTCCTTAAAATATCTTTAGCTCACTTAAGAGTTACCCATTTGTCTAAATTTTGTTTTATGTAATATTTATCATCAACATTTTTTTCTAGAACATCTTTATCTCAAAGGTGTCTAAAATTTCAAGAATAATCAGGTATAACATCTTCAGTATGAATTGTTCAATTTCTCATTACTCAAGCATTTTGAAACTCAAATTTAAATTTATCTGATATATCTGTAATTTCAGTTCCATATTTTTCAAAAGAAGCTTCTTTTAATCAGTTTTTGCCTAATTCATCTTTAATTGGGAATTTTCAAACAAAGAATCAATCTTTGTGAAGGATATCTTTGAAATTAGTTTTTTTGAGAGATTTTCAATAGTTGGTATTGTTTTTATAAGCAAAAATATAAGTTCTTCTTCTCCTTTGGAGTTCTCAATATTCTGCAGCATTAATAACTCTCCATTCTGCAGAATAACCCAATTCATTCAAACATGCTAGTATTACTCAGAAATCCCTTCATCTTTGATTTCATGGGGATTTTAGAAGTCTATCTACATTTTCAAGTAAAACAAACTTTGCCTTTTTATCACCTAGAATTCTGTAAATATCCCACCATAAAACTCATTTTTTTCACTGCATTCATTTAGCTCAAGTTCTTGCTACAGAATAGTCCTGACAAGGAAATCATCATACTAATAAAGTGTGTCCTGGAATATCTTTTGTTTTAACATCAGAAATATTAACATTCATGTTTTTGAAATCTCAAAAATGAGCTTTATAACATTCATAAGCGTGTTGAGCAGTTGTACTAGGTTCTCGTTGACTTGCCCATACCGTTTCCCATCATGAGTTATTTCTTTCGAATCATAATCTAAATCAACCAACTCATGCAAATAATTCACAAATGGTTTTCTTCATTTATTTTATTTAACATTAAAATTATTGAGATTTATTCTGTTTATTTTGTAGAAAAAATCCAGCTATTTTTATAACTTCGTTGAACAGTACATATACGATTGAGGTGGAACTTTTGCTCAATATTCTGTTATAGACTTGCTTTCTTTATATCTTTTAGGATTTTTTACCTTAATTGCATATCAGTATTCTTTTCATTCAAAGTATTTATCGAAAAACTCTTTATTTACACATGAATAATTCTTTGTATCATTCCACAATTTATCCAAAGGTTCATAGAGAATCTTTTCAATTTCAAACTCTCCCACTACTCTACTTATTGGAGCTGATTCATATATTATAACTTTTGAAACTTCTTTTTTGGTAAAAAATTTTCTTAATTCAAAAAGTTTCTCTCAGTTAAGAATTTTTTCTGCATAAATTGGTTTGATAGAAATGATAATATTCATAGTATTGATGTAATTAAATTATATACTTTTTCAAATGAAACATTATCCAATTTAATATTTAAATATAAATTAATTCATATAATATTTTTAATTTAAGTCAGCTTATTTTTTATTCCTTTTGTTGACAATAATCTAGATATTTTTATAAAAATTAGTTAGTTTTAATATTTTTGTGCTTAATGAGATATATAGGATCAAAACTTCTATTATTAGATCGAATTAGTGAAGTTATAAAAGAAAATTATAAAGAATCTGATTGAAATATTTTTTGTGATATATTTTCATGAACAGCTAGTGTTTGAAGATATTTTAAGAAAAACTTTAAAGTAATTTCTAATGATTTGTTATATTTTTCTTATGTTATCCAAAGAGCTACAATTAAAAATAATAAAATTCCAAAATTTGAAAAACTAAAAAAAGAATTAAACATTGATCCTATGACATATTTTAAGTACGTTGACGATTCTGTAATGATGCAGAAAAAGTGATTTATATACGAAAATTATTCTCCAAATGCTGAAAAGGAATGGAATTATCTAACAAATCATAATGCATTAAAAATTGATTACATTCGTCTATCATTAGAGGAACGAAAAAAAGAAAAATTGATAAATGATGATGAGTATTTTTATCTATTGGCATGACTTATTGAAGAAATTCCTTCAGTTTCAAATATAGCATGAACATATTGAGCATATTTAAAGAATTGGGATTGAAGAGTTTTTAAAGAACTTAATATTATTCCTCTTGATGTAATTGATAACTGATTTGATAATGAATGTTATAATGAAGATGCAAATCACTTGATTAAAAATATTTCGTGAAGTATACTATATATGGATCCTCCCTATAACACTAGGCAATATCTCTGAAATTATCATTTATTAGAAACTGTTGCAAAATATGATAATCCAGAAATAAAATGAGTTACATGATCCAGAGTTGATAATGATAAAAAATCTAAATTTTGTTCAAAGGCTTCTGTATTAGCTTCTTTTGAAGATTTAATTAAGAATGCAAAGTTTAAAAATATAATATTAAGTTATAGTACTGAAGGTTTAATGAAAGAAACGGAGATTGAAGAAATAATGAAAAAATATTGAATTCCTGAAACTTTTAAAATATATAGGAAACCGTATAGAAGATATAAAAGAATCGCAGGTGATGTTGAAATTCAATTGGAAGAGCTTTTATTCTATATAAGGAAAGATATCTAATGACAATTATAAATGAAAATGAGTTAAAAAAACTCATAAGAAAAAAATGATTGGATAAATATGAGGAAAAAATTATTTCTGATTTTCAAAAATCTTCAGATGAAAATATCAATAGAATTTTAAAGGATTATAAAAATAAGGAAAGAATTGTAAAGAATGATAATTTAAAGGAACATGCATTGGCTAAAGAAGTATTTTCTCAATCTCAAATAAATCAATTACCTTCTTGGATAAGAGAAAATATTGATGATGCTATTGTCATTTGAAGTTCTAAAAAGGTTATACAGATAAAAGATTGAAGGAAATATCATATCGATAATAAATTAAATGATCTCTCATGATGAGAATGGACTTTCTTTTTGAATTCGGTTATCTTTACAAGATATACGACATCATGAGAAGATTCTTTTGCACATGATATTAGAAAAATTCACCCATCTCCGAAGCCTCCTCAACTTATGGCCGATATTATTAAATTCTTTACAAAAGAATGAGATTTGGTCTTTGATTATTTTATGTGAGTATGAGGAAGCTTACTATGAGCATCTTTAACATGAAGAAAAGCAATCTGAATTGATTTAAATCCAAAATATATAGAAGCATATAAACAAGCTAATAATAAATTATGATTATCGGAACAAACAACAATTCTATGAGATTCTGTTAAGTTAATGAAATGAAAAGAGTTGGAAAAATATTTCAGTACAAAGAGTAAGTTAATTTTAATAGATCCACCGTATTGAGATATGATGGCCAGAAAAAAGACAGGAGAAGCTATAAAACAGTGAAAAAGTACAGATGCAACTCCTTTTACGAATTTGGATGAGGATTTATGAAATATGGACCGATGAACTTTTAGAAAAACTTTTAAGAATTTAGTTGAGGAGTCGTTAAAATATTTAGATAATAAATGACATGTTGTTGTGTTTTTGAAAGATATTCAGCCTCAAGATTGAAATACAAATTTATGGCATGCTGATGTAATTAATGACTTGAATAATATAAAATGATTGAATTATTTATGAACAAAAATTTGGGCTGATTTGTGAGTTAATCTTTATCCTTATTGATATCCATATAGTTATGTCTCAAATCAAATTCATCAGTATATTATGATTTTTAAGAAAAATTAGGTGTTTTATCCTTAAAATATTAAAAATAAAGATGGAATCTACTAAAAAAAATCTATGGATTCTGACAGAAGAAAGACCTAAGAATGAAGTACTATTTAATATCATAACAAAATTTTGTACAGATAATCATATCTGTTGATTTATTGATAGTATAAGAATTATCCCTATTTTAAAAGATTGAAAATTTACTTTTACATATGAAGTATCTTGACCAAGATTCGAAAAAATAAATAAAATTTTTATTAAAACAGTTAGTTGAAATTCTAGTTTTGTTGATTTCTTACTTTTTTTTCAGGAAAATGAACCAACAGGAGATGATATTCCAATATATGCAATTGAAGAAACAAAAACAGATGATTCAGAAAGTAGGAATACATGAATTTATCAAAGGGCTTCTAAATTTGTTTACATAAATTCATTTTTTCCAAATGCTAAAAAAATTATGTTATATAGTTTACAAATTGAACAGAAGAAAACACCAACTGCTACAAATATTTTTGGTACAAAATGTCTAATAACTTTATGAGTAGAAATTTTATGAAAGAAGCAAGAAAAATTATTAAATCCTTTTACTTCAATTGATGAATTAATAGCTTTTAAAAATTCTATAAAGGCTCATGAAGGGAATGTTCCTATTTTATTAAAAAAGGAATGAGATAAAATATATATTTCCTGAAGATTATGGAAGGCTAATAGTTTATCTTATGATCCTAATATTTGAGCATTAAGCTTAATTTCCGCAACATTGAGAAAATTGTGATGGAAAGGAAGAATTATTATAACTGAACATTGATTAAGTCAAAGACATGTTTGATGTAAAAATAAATTTGTTCAAATTGCAAATAAAATTTGAATCGAATTAAATTGATTATCAGTACCAGAAGCAAAAGAAATCAATGAATACTGGCATTATGAAACTAAATGAGAAAAACTTTGAACAATATTTATTGACTTAATTGTTGAGAATTTCACATGATGATATCCAATATATGCTAATCATGCAGGAGCAGAAAGGTGATATTTTTTAACTTCTGAATGAAAAAGTATAACAATCCCTAAATATCTGGATAAAGAAAAATATAAGGCATGAGATAAAACTCAAATTATCTATATACCTGATATTGTTCTATTGGATGTCGAAAGATTGGAAATAATAAATGTTGAATGAAAAACATACGAGAATCGTTTACAATGAATTAAAGAATTAGATAATTATGATCCTATTGAAAACTTTTTTATAAAACCAAGCTATCCAAAATATAAAATTATTCGTACGGTTGTTGTATATTGATCCTGTAAAGAGGAAATTGTAGAAATAGAAATCTGATTCATGCTGAATGAACAGTGAAAACTTATTCTATGAATAAAGGCTCCAGACCTTTTTAGAGAAGCAGTTAAGAACGTCTTAGATTTTCGGAAAAGTAATTAGCTCTTTCTTAAAGCATCCCATACACTTCTCTGATCTCCTATCTCTTCATTATTGAGAGTATCTTTTTCAAAATCTCTTACTCATAAATTATCATATTCTCCTAATTCATCTAAGTCCATTTCATAAATTGGATACGTTACAAATCAAGAATCTATCTCTCATATCTTTACTCAAAGATTATATTTTCTAATAAATTCTTCAGCATTTGGACAGTTATTCACATCTACACACATTTGATTTCTTTTCTCCAATGGTTTCACAAATACTGATAAATCACAGTAATCCTCCCCTGTCTCCTCTTCTACTAGCAAAATATATAATCAACCTAATTGATATTCTCAGACAGATAAGAATACTTTAACATCATTTCATGTAAATGATTTAATAACTAATTCTTTAGGATCCATATTCAGAGAAATTACTGATATAAACAGTGATTATACTGATGATTTACTGTATAAAGTCCAGAGATTTTTCAGATAAAAGAAAAGGAACTCAAAACCTCAAGAGTTCCTATTCTTAACTATAAACACAGTTAGTATACTGAGGATTTCCTGCAGAAAGTCCAGCTTTTTTTGATTTTTTTCTAATCTTTTTTAAAATTTCCCATCAACTTAAATTTTCTTATTCTTAATTCTTTTTGAAGACGACTTACCCATGTATCATTAATATTATTAATTCCTTGTTTTATATCTATTTTCCATTTTTTGTGAAATATAGAACTTCGAAATTCTTGAATGTCTCGTAATATGTACTTAGGATTGTGATAATAAAAAGTAATAATTATCTTAATTATTTCTTTTTTCGGTAACTCTATCTTCTTTACAGGAATCATGGGAAAAGTACCATATAAATTTATATCTTGTTAATAATCTGTTATCGATTTTCAACTAATAAAAAAAGAACCCTCTTATAGAGGATTCCATTTATTAAATATATCTAATTCTTTTTTTAACTGATCTACTTTATTAACTAATCCATTCATCTCTCATACTTCACATGATAATAATTTTTCTTCTGTTTCATCTATTATCTTAATATACATATTTCTAATTACACTAGCTTCTTCTTTAGAGTATGTTACTTCTATTAAATAATTACTAGAGGAATCTGAATTACTAACTACTCTATTTTTTTTATTCTTATGTTTTTTATATCTATTAAGTTTAAGATAATCTAATCTTTTAGATCCTTTTTTAATAGCTTCTTCCATAGGCATTCAGGCTCTTAATTTTTCTTGAAAATACCTATATCAGATTTTCTCTCATTCATAAGTATTCCAGAAAACATACGTAGGATTATTATCTCTATAATTCTTCCATTTCTCTTTAAGTTTATCATTGTTATTAAGTACTTGTATTGGAAGAATAGCTATTTCTAATGCTATCTTATTTCTTAATACTCTAGATATAAACGTAGAATAAGATGCTTTTTTTCATGTGTAAGATTTATAATATTCGTTTTCAGCTTTATGAACTAAATTTGACATGGTGTTTATAGTTAGAAGGTAAAACAAAAAGTCTTACCTACTAGATACACTGTTAACATTATTAGAAATACTATTAATAGTATCTCCTCATGTAGCTTTAGTTACTTCTTCTGCTGATGCTATTCAGTCTGTGATACCTATTCACATAAACGCTAAAGCTCTACCTATAGCTGAAGTTTCTGCGTTTTCTAATGCTGCAGTTTTATTAATAAATCCTTCTCACCATTTAGCTTGAGCATATCCTGTAAAATATCTATCAGGTTTATCACAATCTGGAGTGACAATAGCTTTAAAGATCTCTATTCATTGTTCTCAGGTTTCTTCTCTATGAGTAACAATACTTCCATTAGGATAGTTATCGTTAAAATATCAAATTCTGTCTTTTACTAAGACATATTTTTTTCATTTAATATCGATAGTTGGTAATTGTATAGTCATTTTTGATAAGTATAAAGAATAAAATAAGAATAATGTTTATAAAACAGATAATTTAACATGAAGAAATCCTAGTTAGTTTCGTCTAAGATATTCTTCTATACAAATTTTTTTCTCTTCTTCTGAGAATGAGAAGTATTCAAGAATTCAATGCACTCAGAATTTTTCTAGGAACGTAGAGAACGCTTTTGATTCTTCTATCATATAAATCTCATAATCAGATAGAGTTTTCTTTAAGTTTTCTAGATACATCTTTATTTTCTATTAGACGTTAAAGCTGCATTTCATTGATAGGTTTTCATATCATTAACCAGTCTATCAAAGAATTCAGGTGTCTTAGAATGATAGATTTCCATTGAGTATCAGAATTTATCTCTTCATGCCTGTTGTGAGAAATAAGGGATAGCTATGTGTAATACAATATCTGTTATCTCTCATTCTCAGTGATAATTCCTTTCATGTAAAACTGTTCTATTTATGATCTGATACTTAACATCGTTGTATTGATAGGAATCGATTAAATGTTCTTTAATGAAGAGCTGTTTATTCTCTTTCATTTTTCCTATCAAGATTCATTCTAGTTTATGTGCATCTCTTTGCTTAGCTGGTTCGATAAACTTCTCCCTAAACTGTTCATGAAGTTCTGTCTTAGGTAACATGAAGAAGTTCATAACGATTTTAACATGTTGTCATGAAGACTTTGCTAGTTGTTCAACTTCTTCAAATGTTTTAGTATCAACCAAATTTTGTATGTAAGAACGATAACCTTCAATTTGTTCTTGGGAGAAGCGTGGTTTTTTAAACGCTTCTAACATTGGTGTGTTTATAGTTTGGAAGGTAAAGTAAATGAGACTATGTCTCTAGTAAAGAACATCTAAATCTGGTTTAGAATTGTCGTTACCCGTAAAGTAATCGTCATCAAATCTTCAATCATTTAACCATCATTGAGCCATTTTAATGAACTTATCTTCTACCCTTTTGAGTTTAATTTCTGTAGCATATTCTCAAGCTTTAGCAATTAAGAGTTTAGGATCGTTACCTCATTTGATAGCGTTTTCCCATGATTCTCGAGCTTTCTGTTTTCATTTCTTCTTAGGATAAGCTTTTCGAAAACTCTCAAAATCTTCTGAATAAACTACTTTTTTATTAATTTTTTTTGTTTTTGATTTTTCATTTACATTGTCATTAGCATTCTCATTAACATTTTCATTTACATTAACATTTACATTAGGGGTTTCGTTGGGGTTTCAGTTTTTCCCTTTTGGGGTTTTTGACATGTTATCCCAATCTTTCTTTGGCCTTCATCATAATGTTCAATACTCTCATCATTTCTTTCAGTTGATATACCTCTTGTTATTAGCATCGAGTTGAGGTCTAGCCATAACAAAGATAGCATATGCTACTGGATCAACTTCTGATTCTGGTTCAATCCCATACAATCCATAATCAACAATAAACTTACAGGCATGTAACTGATTTGCTTCTGGAAGAATGTTAATTGCTTTGCTGAATGACTCATAAAAAACAAAAGAGTCCCTCTGCATTTTGTTAATTTTTAAAGACTAAAGATAAAAGTTTCTTCCTACCTTTTCCTCCAATACCATAAAGAAACAAAGCTAAAATACTGAAAGTATGAAATCAGACGATAGTAAATACAGAGAAATAAATAATGATTCATACGATAAGAAAGCCTAACTTCGTCATTTTTTGGTTAAAGAAAAAGATAAAGCTAATTATCTTCATCTTACTCTCAGATTCTGATCTACAGCTTTATCCCCTTATCATGAGGTCGTCGATGACTTCGGCTGTAGATGATAGAATCAATCTAAATGAAGATGCTATAACTGAATGATTATGGGCTGATGATAACCATCCTGGTACAGCATCCTGATTTAGAAAGATTCAAAATGCAATATACCTCAGCCCTACTATGTATTCTACAGCTTTTTCTTAAGTTTGTGATTAAAACCTAATTGAGAATTGGTTGAACTCTACATTACACAATATAAGATTTACATTACGCAACATAAAATTCTAAATAAGAAAAAACTCAGATGAATACAGTTACCATCTGAGTTATACTCTATTTGAGGTCTGAGAATTTTTTTTAACTGTGTATCTTGTGCAAAGTAAACAGTATTTTAGGTAGTAATTTGATTTGTGATTGTTTTTATGTTGTTTTGTAAAGAAATGAATATAATAATATTAAAAATATGTAATTTTAGGTATAAATATTGTAAATTGAAATTTATTAAAGATAACTTCATTTTTTGTTAGAAATTTAGCTTTTGAACTGGAGATTCTCTGTTTATATTAGTATATCAGAATTAAATCTTGATTTTTTTATCAGACTTGATACATCAATAATGTGTATTATTTTTATTTTTTAATACAACAAGCATGAAAAAACTCATTGCGGAATGTTTATGAACGATGGTTCTGGTCATCTTTTGATGTGGAGTTGCAGTTTGGACTGGTGTAGATCCTGTTGCTACTGCCCTAGCCTTCTGATTGGTAATTGTAGCATTAGCTTATGCTATTGGTCCAGTTTCGGGTTGTCACGTTAATCCTGCTGTTAGTTTATGAGTATGGTTAACTGGGAAAATGAAAGCTAAAGAATTTTGACTTTATGTTCTAGCTCAGTTTATTTGATGAATTTTGTGAGCATTAGTTCTTTGAGTTTTGTTGTGATCATTTGAAGCTTTATGAGCTAATGGACTTGATTGAGTTAATTGAAATGTTTGGTTATGATTATTAGCTGAAGTAATTCTGACTTTTGTATTTGTATTTGCTGTACTTTGAGCCACTAATAAAGCTGAGAACTCATCAGTTGCTGGATTGGTTATTTGATTATCATTAACATTAGTTCACTTATTATGATTATGATTAACTGGAACTTCAGTAAATCCTGCTAGAAGTTTTGGACCAGCCTTATTCCAGTCTTGAGCATTTAGTTCAGTTTGGGTATTTATCGTTGCACCATTGATTTGAGCTGCTTTGGCTGCTTGTTTGTTTAATTATTTCTTTAAAAAGACAAAATAAATCTGATTTGGAGGAAAGAATAGTTGCGATGAGTGACTATTCTTTTTTTTATATAAGAAA
>OCTX012271020.1_pt1 | contig 18419 bp, 17 predicted proteins | sample 1539691 | NCBI WGS metagenome assembly OCTX01 (sample SAMN02144231, study PRJEB22623) | gut metagenome | biome: sheep rumen | host: Ovis aries | place: New Zealand | reverse complement strand
ATACAATTATTGCAGGTCCCGTAGCTTAGCTGAATAGAGCGTCAGATTCCGGTTCTGAAGGTCTTGGGTTTGAATCCCAACGGGATCACAAATGAACGAAGTCAAGTCCGCGAATCAACAATCTCTGAACTTATTCATAATCGTCAATGACGGAGTTCATAAAGTCCATCATCGGTTTGGCAGCGCGGAATATGCGCTCCATTTCGTCAAGCCAGTCGTCACCCTCAAAGAAACTGTTTGATACTGCGTGCCAGGCACAATAGTCCTTCAGGCGCAAGTAGTTAACGTAAGGCCAGTCCTTAGGAAAGTTTGTTGGACATTTTTTCAACTTGGCCAAGCCAAAGCCCTGTGGCTGATCCCAACTGTCAATATCGGTAGGAGCACAGATGCTACCGGCCTTGTCACTTCCAAAATACCTCTGGAACTCCTCGTTCTCCACACACTTCAGCCATCGGTCTGTATATGCCATCATCTCGTTACGGCACGAGGTCAGTATATTCGTCGGCAACCAATAATTACCTACAGCCAACAGACAATGGTCGGGTTCCAGGTGCAGGTAATAGCCACCCCTCAGCGCCTTTTTGCCTTTAGCGTTGATATAGGCACCCAAATGATTCTTATAGGGTGACTTGTCAAGGGAGAAACGTGTGTCACGATTGAAGCGGTAGGTGCAGTCTTTAACCTGTACGTGAACTATCTCAGAGTCGAACGATATGATTCGTTCTATTGCCTGCTGCACACCCCTCTCGAACTCAGCCCTAACAGCAGTGTATTCCTTTTTATGCTCCAGAAACCACTCGCGGTTATTGTTAGCCATTACCTGGCGTAAGAACTTCAATATCTTTTTCTGATTCATCGTAGTATCGTTTTCTATGACGCTACAAAGATAGTCATTTTTATCCATATCAGCAATAAAGACATGAAAAAACTTATAGGCAACAGAGCATAACAGTTTTACTACGGCTCTATTTGGTTAAATCATGCTAAATTTGATATTCACAATTGTTTTTGAGAGAGTCATGAGGGCTGCAAACAAAAAAAAGTCGTACCTTTGCCATGCGATGACATCTACTTAGAGTTGAATGAAACTATCAAGGTTTTCGAAATGAAAAAAGACGTAGCATTAGCATTATCGAGCGGTGGTGCAAGAGGACTGGCACACATCGGAGCCATAGAAGAGTTGGAAGAGCAGGGATACCGCATCAGCGCCGTTTCTGGCTGTTCGATGGGCGCGCTTGTTGGCGGCGTTTATGCTGCCGGCAAACTGAAGGAGTTTAGGGAATGGATGAAGACTATTGACCGCAAGAAGATGCTTGAGCTGACCGATTTCTCATTCAGCCTGAGTCATCTGGTGAAAGGCACGCGCATCATCGAAGCCATCATGGAGTTTGTACCCGATATGCCCATTGAAGACCTTCCTATTCCTTTCTGCTGTGTAGCCACCGACTGGAAAACCGGGCGCGAGATTGTCTTCAACAAGGGCAGTCTGTTTGAAGCTATCCGAGCGAGCATCTCCCTACCCTCGTTCTACGAGCCTGTACAGAAAGACGGCATGATACTCATTGACGGTGGTGTTGTTAACCCCATCCCCTTGAACCGTGTCAAGCGCAAAGTTGGCGACATACTGGTGGGCATTGATGTCAGCGGCCACGATTACAAGAAGGAGAATGTGAACCACTTCAACTACTATACCATGCTGTCGCGCACCAGTTCGATTATGATTCGTCAGAACTCCATTCTGATGACAAAACTGACAAAACCCGACATGCTTGTGGACATCCAAATGAGTCGCTACGGCAGCTTTGACTTCGACAAGTCTGAGAAGTTGATAGCCATTGGCCGGCTGAAGACGTCGATAAGCATCACCAAATACGAGAACAACGTATAAAAAGAGTAAAAAAAACAAGCGAATGTGCTTGTTTGTCAAAGATTATTTGTAACTTTGCATCCGTTATCGCTAAGTTAGGGGCATAGCCCAGTTGGTTTAGAGCGCTGCAGTCACATTGCAGAGGTCCCCGGTTCGAGCCCGGGTGTCCCTACCAAAAAAAAAGAGACTCCGCCGAGAGTCTCTTTTTCGTTATCTTCATCGTTATCATTTACTTCGCATAAGCCACTGAGCGTGTCTCGCGGATAACGGTAATCTTCACCTGACCAGGATAGGTCATCTCGTTCTGAATCTTCGATGCAATCTGTCCGCTGAGTGCCTCAGTCTCGGCATCGTCCATCTTGTCGGCACCAACGATGACACGCAACTCACGACCAGCCTGGATAGCATAGGTCTTGGTGACACCAGGATAAGACATAGCAATGGCCTCGAGATCGTTCAGACGCTTGATGTAAGCCTCGACAATTTCACGACGGGCACCAGGACGTGCACCAGAGATAGCATCACAAATCTGTACGATGGGCGCCAGCAAGGTCTGCATCTCCATCTCATCATGGTGAGCTCCGATGGCATTGCAGATATCAGGTTTCTCCTTATATTTCTCTGCAATCTTGGCACCGTAGATTGCGTGTGGATCGTCCGTATCCTCGTCGGGCACCTTACCAATATCGTGCAACAGTCCGGCACGCTTAGCCTTCTTGGGGTTCAGACCCAACTCTGCAGCCATTACAGCACAGAGGTTTGCGGTCTCACGAGCATGCTGCAACAGGTTCTGACCGTATGAAGAGCGATACTTCATCTTACCCACGATACGAATCAGTTCAGGATGCAGACCGTGGATGCCGAGGTCGATAGCGGTACGCTTACCCGTCTCAATAATTTCGTTCTCCAACTGCTTTTTCACCTTGGCAACAACCTCCTCAATGCGTGCGGGGTGGATACGTCCGTCGGCCACCAGTTGGTGGAGAGCCAGACGACAGGTCTCACGGCGTACGGGGTCGAAGGCCGATATGACGATAGCCTCGGGGGTGTCGTCAACGACGATTTCTACGCCGCAGGCAGCCTCCAATGCACGAATGTTACGACCCTCACGACCAATGACGCGACCCTTCACGTCGTCGTTGTCGATGTGGAACACGCTGACAGAGTTCTCTACAGCAGTCTCTGTAGCTACACGCTGAATGGTCTGGATAACAATCTTCTTTGCCTGGGCATTGGCGTTCAACTTGGCCTCGTCCATGATTTCGTTAATGTAGGCTTGTGCATCAGTCTTTGCCTCGTCTTTCAGCGACTCTACCAAACGAGCCTTAGCCTCGTCGGCACTAAGTCCAGAGAGCTCTTCCAACTTAGCACGCTCCTGCATCTGCATCTTCTCCAACTCATCCTGCTTCAGCGTCAGCAGTTTCTTCTCGTTGTCAATGCGCGTCTGCTGATTGTCCAGTTCGTTCTTGCGACGTCCCAGTTCCTCTTGGCGCTGGTTCAGCGATATTTCACGCTGTTTCAGTTTGTTCTCGCTCTGCTGGATATGTTGGTTGCGCTGCTGCACCTCCTTCTCCAGTTCCGATTTCTTGTTCAAGAATTTCTCCTTGACTTCCAGCAGTTTCTTTTCCTTGATAACTTCTGCCTCTTTCTTGGCAGCATTGACAATCTCATTATATTTCCCTTTGATAACAAAGCGGAAAACTAAAAAGCCACACACGCCTCCCAGAACAAGGGCGGCAGCAATGGCAATAATCGCAACAATAATGTCCATAAAAAATTATATATATGTAGTGTTAATGTTCTTTCTGACTCTTGGGGCCTAATCCTTCAGTGCCTCTTCTATCTCAGCGGTCAGACGGGCAAGAACATTATCGTAGGGTGACGTATCATTATGTGTATGCTCTTTCTGATACAACAGCGCAACGTCGATAAGCGTCATCAGCGCTATTGTATGATCACTCTTGCGTCCTTTATAAGCCTGTGAATAGGCATTATAGCGTTCGGTGATAAGCTTTGCAGCTGCACGATAGTACTCTTCTTCTTCGCGTTTGACGACGACTTCTATTTCTTCATCGTACACATGCAGCGTGATACGTAATCTGTCCTTCTCGAGTTCTGCCATGAATTGTCTTTCCTTAGTTACTGATCATCGCTGAGGATATCAATACACCTATTGACTTCGCGGATAAGTTTCGACAACCGACTCTTGGCATCTTCCAAGTTGCCGTCGGTAATCTCCATCATCTTGGCCATCTTGAGTGAGTCGTAGTCAGACTGCTGCTGATTCACTTTCTCTTGCAACTCTTTCACCGCCTTCTCCTGATCCTGTAGCATCACATAGAGTTCTCCATTTTCTTTCTTCAGTTCCTGAAAACGGAGTATCATCTGGTGCAGACGGGTTTCAAATGTTGCTAAGGTTTTCTCGTTAGCAGTCATACCTTTCTCACTTTATTTCACAAAGGTAATGAATTATAACCGACAATTGATAATTGGCAATTGATAATTATTATTTTTTAACGTTATTCTTTGGGTTGCTTCTCTTTTTTTGCCAACATCACAACACGGAAAATAAAGTCGGTGACCCACTGCTGCGAGAAACCCAACTTCTGGTCGTACTGACGAATGGCAACAACCGTTTTCATGACAGCAGGATCTGTGAAGTCGTTTTTAGTAAAGATGTCGTTCACCGTCTTTTCCGTCATATTACGGATGGCGCTCTTGAAGAAGCTGGGCAGACGCAACTTAAACTTCATCAGGTTACCAGTCAGCATCAGCAAATCCTGAGAGAAACCCGAGAACTGGTACATATAGGTCTGTACATCCTGAGGTTTCTTACAACGTTTGCGGATGCTCTGGTCAATCTCCTTAGTGAAGTTGTCGTCCATCTGGTAGAGTTCCTTGAGCATCTTCTTACAGCGCGACTTCTCAGCCAGTCCCAGCTTGTTATTCTGGGTAGGCACCTTCAGCGTAGCCTTAAAGGTACGCAGGTCGGGCAGTGCAGCCAGATTGGTGATGCCCAAATCGGCAGCCATCACTGCTTGGAAATATACGCGAATCAGCGTCATGAAATCCTCCATGCCGCCAACTTTCTGTTCCTCCTCTTTCTTACCGAAAATTCTATTCCAAAAAGCCATATTATTTCGTTATTTACACTAATCGTCTGCAAAATTACAAAAAATTCTCCATTCTCCATTCTCAATTCTCAATTATTTCGTATATTTGCAGCACAAACATTAAAAAATATGAAAGGTATCGTATTAGCAGGAGGCAGTGGAACACGCCTCTACCCTATTACCAAGGGCGTCTCGAAGCAGTTGATTCCCATCTTCGACAAGCCCATGATCTACTATCCCATCTCCACTCTGATGCTGGCTGGCATCCGTGAGATTCTGATTATTTCCACCCCCTACGATTTGCCCGCCTTCAAGCGTCTGCTGGGTGACGGCAGCGATCTGGGTGTGCGCTTTGAGTATGCTGAGCAGCCTTCACCCGACGGGTTGGCCCAAGCCTTCATCATTGGCGAGAAATTCATTGGCAACGACTGTGCCTGCCTTGTTTTAGGCGACAACATCTTCTATGGCTCCGGTTTCACAGGTATGCTAAAGCAGGCTTTCAAGAGTGCCGAAGAGGACGGTCGCGCCACCGTCTTTGGCTATTACGTCAACGACCCCGAGCGTTATGGTGTCGCTGAATTCGACAAAGACGGCAACTGCCTCTCTATCGAAGAGAAGCCAGCCAAACCCAAAAGCAACTACGCCGTGGTTGGTCTCTACTTCTATCCGAACAGCGTTGTCGATATAGCAAAGAACATCAAACCATCGGCACGTGGTGAACTGGAAATCACAACTGTCAACCAGCGTTATTTGGAAGAACGCACCCTACTGGTACAGACCCTTCAGCGTGGCTTTGCGTGGCTCGACACAGGCACCCACGACTCCCTCTCGGAGGCGTCCACCTTTATTGAAGTCATCGAGAAACGCCAGGGATTGAAGGTTGCCTGTCTGGAGGAAATAGCCTTCAAACGCGGATGGATAGACCGCAGCCAACTCCGCAAGCTCGCTGAGCCCATGGCCAAGAATGACTATGGCAAATACCTCCTACGCATAGCAGAAGAGAAATAATCCATTGTGACATACGACAAAAAAAGGAATGCGATAGTGCATTCCTTTTTTGTTTATTCGGAGAATTGCTGTATACAGCGGCGGAGCGCATTGGGGTTGCCCATGTCGTACATATAGCCATTGAGACGCACGCCCATCATGCCACTCTTCTGGCGCACGCTGTCCAAAGCTGCGGTGAGTTCAATCTCACGGGTGACATCCCCTGCAGCATCGGCTTGTGCGATGTCGCTGGCCAATTGTGCAAAGACATCAGGTGTCAGAATGTACTGTCCGAAGACACTGTAGTACTCTTTCTGTCCCTCACTATTGCGCACGCCTAAAAACTCCTCGGCATAGCTGGCCTTAGGTTTCTCATTCATGACAGAGACATTCAGGACGGTACGCTCCTTGTCCTCCCAGACACCGCTGAGGATGCCATAATGACTGACCTCTGTCAATGGTACGGAGTGGATGCTGACGAGCAACTGGTTGTAGCGCTCATACCGTTCAATAAGTTGCAGGGCGCAGGGCTTATTGGTATTAGAGCGGTATAGCGTGTCGCCCAGCATCAAGAGTACAGGTTCGTTACCCGCAAAGTCAGCAGCCTGATAGACGGCATGCCCGAAGCCACGCTTCTCGGTCTGATAGACATAGCGCAGACGCTTACCGATGTCGAGAATGCGGTTCTCATACTCCTGGGCCTCGGCATTGAGCTTGCTCAGGTGTTCCTCAGAGAGCGGTTTCTCGAAGAAGTCCTTATACAACTGGCGTTCCTCTTTTGAGCCCAGAACCAGACAGACTTCCTCGACACCACTCTTCACCAACTCTTCCAACAGGATGAGAATGACAGGGCGTACCATTCCGTCTGCGCAAGGAATGGGGAAGAAATCTTTCTTGAAGTTACGGGTGGCAGGATAGAGACGTGTGCCGAAGCCTGCTACAGGGATAATAGCCTTGCGAACAGTATGAACAGGATGCAGCGTAAGCGCATAGGCACGCATGCCCTGTGCATTCAAATAGTCGATGAGTTTTTGCTGACTCTCAGCACTGCGTGCCAGGAACTGCACAGAACCATCGCCATGCGAGCCAACACCCTTACCGCCATAAACCAGCGGCAGGATATTCGGGTCGTGCAACACCTCATGAAGTTTTGGGGCACACAAGGCTGGTGACATGGGAGCAATATATTTGTCAAACTGTTCCTCAGCCTCAGTCATCAACTGTCCTAATGCCTGTACGTTACCTTCAGCCATGTAGCGGATAGCACGGTCCACAATTTCGTGGTTCCATTCGCCCAGCGCCTTGTGCAGGTTTTGCTCTGCCTCGGTAGTGGCAAAGGGGTACGACTTGTTCAGGTCGGACAGGATGCGGATGGTATCTTTCTCAGCACACAGATCAGCAAAGACCCAATAGAGTGTCTTCTTCACGTTCAGCGTCTTCACTTCAATCTCGTCGCCGTCGAAAGTCATCAGATTAGGTTTCACGCCAAAGGCACACGCCTGGTCCAGACGACCACAACGGGAGGAGGTACGCAACTCACCCAGATAGGCAATGTTCATCTCGCCCAACGTGTTGAGGTTCAACTTATATAATTGATTGAACGCACGTGCGACCAAAACGCAGATAGCGGCAGACGACGAAAGACCGCTCTTCATGGGCAGTGTCATCTTCGTGATGCGAATTCGCACGCCACCCACCTTATACCATTCGAGCATATAGCTGGCCACACCTGCACAGTAACAGAAGAAAGAGCCCGACTTGGCCACCGTCTTCAACTCTGTCTCGTTCATGCGACAAGAGAAGTCATTCCAGACATTACTGATTTCGGGAGCGTCACTATACAACTCAAAGATCGACGATTTCTCAACTTCAGCATAGATACCCTGTTCGATACCCGTCACAATAGAGGCACCTGGCAGGATATCGGCATTCATCGTACGATAGTGACCAGCCCAGTCAGTATGTTCACCAAAAAGGCACAGACGGCCCGGCACAAACAACTTTATCATATATTTTTAGTAGTATATAGATATTTTTACAGCACAAAGGTACACTTTTTTCATGAAAAAGGGCATTTTTTCCCCAAAAAATTTTGCAAGAATGATATTTTTGGTTACTTTTGCAGCGATAAAACAAAAAATTAGTTAATAACTCATAACATTATTGCCTATCGAAAAAGCTCTACTTCATAAACAATAAAGACTATAATATGAAGAATTATGCAAGTTGTACCGACGAAGCGTTGGCACTACTTTACATAGACGGAGACAACAAGGCATTCGATGAGTTATTGGCTCGTAATCAGCAAAAACTCTTCTCGTATATCATGTTCGTGGTACGTGACCCCGAAATGGCCAACGATGTGTTCCAGGAAACCTTCGTCAAAGTAATCACAAAATTACAGGAGGGCAAATACACCGATTCCGGCAAGTTTGCTTTCTGGCTGACGCGTATTGCTCATAACATCATCATGGACACCTATCGCCAGCAGCGCTCAGCACACATCGTGGAGCCTTCAGAGGACAACGATCTGAACAAGCTGAGCGGCAGTCAGGTGATGGATCTGAACCGCGAGAACGAATATGTCAACATGCAGGTGATGGACGACGTGCGCCATTTGATGGATGCACTGCCTGCCCCACAGCGTGAGGTGGTCTATATGCGCTACTATCAGGACTTATCGTTCAAGGAGATTGCTGATATGACAGGCGTTAGCATAAACACCTCATTGGGACGCATGCGATATGCACTCATCAATATGCGTCGCATGGCCAAGAGCCACCATATTCAGCTGAATATGGAACTTTAGTGTTGGCTGTTAGCACTTGGCTGTTGGCTAAGAGCTAAAGGCTATGCAGGTCATGAATAACTTGCTCAGGCTTGGGGCTATGGAACACATAGCTACCAGCAACGAGCACATCCGCCCCAGCCTCAACAAGACGAGGAGCTGTTTCATGGTTTACGCCACCGTCAATCTCTATTAGCGTCTTGGAGCCATGTTCGGTAATCAACTGGCGCAGTTGGCGTACCTTCTTGATGGTATTCTCAATGAAGGTCTGTCCGCCAAAGCCTGGGTTAACACTCATCAGCAGCACCATGTCGACATTGCAAATGATGTCTTCCAAGACACAGACAGGCGTAGCAGGATTGAGCGTCACTGCAGCTTTCATTCCTGTCTGGTGAATCTCCTGAATGGTACGATGCAGATGGGTGCATGCCTCGTAGTGTACATTCATCATCATAGCACCCAGCTTAGCAGTCTGCTGGATGTAGTGCTCGGGGTGCACAATCATGTAGTGTACGTCGAGGGGTTTCTTACACTTTTTGGCAACAGCCTCCAACACGGGGAAACCAAACGATATGTTCGGCACGAAGACACCATCCATCACATCCAGATGGAGCCAGTCGGCCTCACTACGGTTAATCATTTCTACCTCTTGTTCGAGATGCAGGAAGTCAGCTGCAAGCAGCGACGGCGAAACCATTGTAGCCATTTGTCTGATTCTTTTTAGCGTTACACATACGGGCAAACTGTTTGATAAACAGGATGGTCGATGAGTTGGGCTGGAATTCGTTTTGAGTAAAATGTTGCATAGGCATTCTGTTTTGAGTTTCTATTGTAGAAACGTACAGAAATACCCATTTATTATATCAAATGCCAAAAATTATTTTACGTGACTGTCTGCGACCTGTTTCATACCGTTCAGGAAGTCGCCAGCCTGCATGCGTTTCTTGCCTGCCAGCTGCAACTCGCAGATTTCAAGCCACTCGTCAGTGCAAGCCACTAAGAGCGACTTGCCATCCACGAGCAAGGTACCACTCTCCTGCCCTGCAACACGCCCCGTCTTGCGGGTCTTGTAGACTTTCAGCACGGTTTCTTTAGCATCAGGAGTCACTAGGGTTGTCCATGCTCCAGGATAAGGACTCAGGCCACGCACAAAGTCATAGACCTGCTTGGCAGACTTTGCCCAGTCTATCTGACAGGTCTCCTTGAAGATTTTCGGGGCGTTCTTGATGGGGGATCCATCAAGAATGTTGTCTTGGGAGATGCTAACGGGATGACCATCGGCAGCGATGATAGCCTCAAGAGTCTCCAGACAGATCTGTGCACCCAGATGCATCAGTCCGTCGTATACATACTCCACGTCAGCCTCGTCGGGAATAGGAAAATGCTTCTTCAAGATGATACGGCCCGTATCAATGTCGTGATCGAGGAAGAAGGTGGTCACGCCTGTTTCTGTCTCGCCATTGATGACAGCCCAGTTGATGGGTGCCGCCCCACGATATTGGGGCAATAAGGCAGCATGCACGTTGAACGTGCCGTATGCAGGCATCGCCCACACCACCTCAGGGAGCATGCGGAAGGCCACGACGACTTGCAGGTTAGCATTGTATGAGCGCAGCTGTTCGATGAACACAGGGTCTTTCATCTTCTCTGGTTGTAGCACGGGTAAGCCGTGTGCTACAGCATATTTTTTCACCTCCGACGGTTGCATCTCTGTCTGGTGGCGCCCAACAGGTTTATCCGGCTGTGTCACCACTGCCACCACGTTATATTCGTTCTCCACCAGTGCCTGCAGTGTCTCTACAGCAAACTCCGGTGTTCCCATAAAAACGATTCTTAAATCTTCTTTCTTCACTCTTATCTCTTAACTTTCTTTCTTAACTCTTAATTCTTAACTCTTCACTCCTGACTAAAGTCATGTACCATTTTGCGATACATATTATACATACGCTTGCGAGAAATATAGCCCTTCAGATGGTTGTCTGCATCAAGAACGGGGAGCCAGTCGGCCTGTGTACGCTCAAAGGTCTTCATGACTTCCGTCATTGGTATGCCGTCATTTAATACGGCAGCAGGTTCTGCCATCAGCTGGTTTGCTTTGAAGTGATGATACAGTTCTGTACGGAACATCACATGGCGAATCTTACGGATATCTATCTCGCCCAACAGCATTCCTGCCGCATCAGTCACTGGCAACACGTCGGTATGTGAACGACTGATCTTGTGCACCATCTGCCCCAGTTCCATATCCGCATCGACACATTGGAAGTCGCGATCGATGACAGAGTCCAGACTCATCAGCGTCAGTACTGCATGGTCCGTATGATGCGTCACCAGTCGGCCCTGTTGAGCCAGACGAATGCCATAAATACTGTGTGACTCAAAGATGTTGATGGTCAGATAGGCAGCCACAGAAACTATCATTAATGGCATGAAGAGGTTGTAACCGCTGGTTATCTCTGCAATGAGGAAGATGCCCGTCAGCGGAGCGTGCATAACGCCCGACATTACACCGGCCATACCCAGCAGGGCAAAGTTTTTCTCTGGCACATAGACACCTATCTGATTCATGTTCCACAGTCGCGAGAACAGGAAACCCGTAAAGCAGCCTATGAACAGCGAGGGTGCGAAGGTACCGCCACAGCCTCCGCCACCATTCGTCGCTGAGGTAGCAAAGACCTTCGTAAAGAGCACCAGCGCCAGATAGAGAATGATGTATTCACTGTGTCCATAGAACAACGAGCCGTCGAGTATCTGGTTCCAGTCTGCTTCTGTCTTTCCGTTGAGCAAGAGATTGATAGAATGATAGCCCTCACCATATAGCGAAGGGAACAAGAAGATGAGTGTACTCAGTATGATGCCGCCTATGAGCAGTTTGACGTAGGGCTTGTTTTTGAAGCGTGCAAAAAGATTCTCGCAAAAGGTCATCGTGCGGATGAAGTATAGCGAGATGAGTCCACAGGTGATACCCAACAAGATGCAGGCAGGTACGCGTTCTACCGTCCAGTCGCTGTCCAGATGGAAGGAGAACAGCACGGCATTGCCGCTAAACAAATAAGTAAAACACGTTGCCGTCACGCACGACACCAGGATAGGCAACAGTGCCGACATTGTCATGTCAATCATCAGCACCTCCAGGGTAAACACCAGTCCTGCAATAGGAGCCTTGAAGATGCCGGCAATAGCACCTGCGGCACCACAGCCTACAAGCGTCATCAGCGTCTTGTTGTCTAGTCGGAACAGCTGCCCCAGGTTAGAACCGATGGCTGAACCGGTAAGCACGATTGGCGCCTCGGCACCCACCGAACCACCGAAGCCGATGGTGATAGCTGAAGCGATGACGCTCGACCACGTGTTATGTCCTTTCAGACGTGAACGGTTCGACGAGATGGCATAGAGGATGCGCGTGATGCCGTGCGAGATGTTGTCTCTGACCACATAGCGCACAAACAGCGACGTCAGCCAGATACCCACCACGGGATATACCAAGTAGAGCCAGTTGTAGGTGTCTGCATGGAAACGACCTGTCAGCAGTGCCACGATGGTGTTGATGAGTCCGTGCAGCACAAAAGCAGCCACGGCAGAGAGCACACCCACCACAAACGCCAGGACAAGAAGGAATGTCTTGTCGCTCACGTTCTGCACACGCCATTCGTGCAGTCGCTGTAACCATTGTGGATATGCAGTCTTCATCTTAACTCTTAACTCTTAACTCCTAACTCTTAACTCCTAACTCTTAACTCCTAATAACACTCACCTCCCCGTCCTGTCTCAAGCGAATAATGCTACTGGGCGTGTGGGGCTTATGCTCCTGGCGACGGCTCCAGCAAACGTAGTCGACCTGTTCCAAGATACGAGGGTCTATGTCGCAATAGTTCTGGGCGGCAGGTTCGCCACTGATATTGGCAGAGGTGCTCACCAGTGCTTTTTGGAAGCGGTAGCACAACTCCTTGGAGAAGGCCTCCTGCGTAATACGAATACCCAGGCTGCCATCTTCAGCAATCAAGTTGGGTGCCAGATTGATGGCACCATCCAGTATCAGTGTGGTAGGCTTGGCATCGCCTTCTTTCAGACTGTCTATCAGCTGCCATGCCACATCAGGAACTTGACGGAAATAGCGCTGCATGCGGGCATCAGAGTCCACCAGACAGATCAGCGCCTTCGAGTCGTCGCGCTGTTTGATGTCATAGACACGCTTCACGGCTTCTGCATTCGTGGCATCACAGCCGATGCCCCATACGGTGTCAGTAGGATAGAGTATCACCCCACCCTTTCGCAGCACTTCCACTGCGTTTTTTATATCTTCTTCTCTTGTCATTAGAATTCCGATGTAAAGTGGAACTTGATATGTTCAAAGTCTTGCTGCGCCATGCTGAGCACATAGCCGGAATCTGCGAGGAACACGTCGCGTCCCTCCTTGTCCTTTGCCATATACTGGTATTTGCGCTTCTTGAAGTTGTCCAACTCTTTCTCGTCGTCGCTTTCTATCCAGCAGGCCTTATACAGGTGTACGGGTTCCCAGCGACACTTGGCATTATACTCGTTCTCCAAGCGATACTGAATGACCTCAAACTGCAACTGTCCGACAGTTCCGATAATCTTACGGTTATTGAACTGGTTGACAAACAACTGAGCCACGCCCTCGTCCATCAGCTGGTCGATACCTTTCTGCAACTGCTTCGACTTCATGGGGTCATCGTTCTCGATATATTTAAACAGTTCGGGCGAGAACGAAGGCAGACCACGGAAGTGTAGCTGTTCACCCTCGGTGAGGGTGTCGCCAATCTTGAACATGCCACCCGTATCGGGCAGACCAACGATATCACCTGGCCATGCCTCGTCAATGGTCGACTTGCGTTGGGCCATAAACTGCGTAGGACTGGAGAAGCGCAGCGTCTTACCCTGACGTACATGCAGGTATGGCTGGTTGCGCTGGAACTTTCCAGAACACACCTTGCAGAAGGCAATACAAGAGCGGTGATTGGGGTCGATATTAGCGGTAATCTTGAAGATAAAACCCGTAAACTTCTGCTCGTCGGGCTGCACCATGCGCTCTTCAGCCTTGGTGGGCTTGGGCGACGGGGCTATCTCAACGAAACAGTCCAGCAACTCCTGCACGCCAAAGTTGTTCAGCGCAGAACCAAAGAATACAGGAGCCACCTCTGCTGAGCGGTAAGTTTCCACGTCGAACTCAGGGTAGACGCCATCTACCAGTTCCAGGTCTTCGCGCAACTTCTCGGCATCCTGTTCGCCGACGCGCTCGTCGAGCTCGGCAGAATCGAGTTCTACGCTGACCTTCTCGGTGACGCGCTGCTTGTCGGGGGTAAACAGATTGAGCTGCTGCTCATAGATATTATAGACACCCTTGAACTTGGCACCCTGGTTGATGGGCCACGACAGGGGACGTACCTTTATTTCTAACTCCTGCTCCAACTCGTCCAACAGATCGAAGGGGTCGCGACCCTCGCGATCCATCTTGTTGATGAAGATGATGACAGGGGTATTCCTCATACGGCACACATTCATCAGCTTCCTCGTCTGTGCCTCCACGCCCTTGGCACTGTCAACCACGATGATGGCAGAGTCTACGGCTGTCAGCGTGCGATATGTATCCTCGGCAAAGTCCTGGTGACCTGGTGTATCCAGAATGTTCACCTTGTATTCTATGTCGGACCCTTCGGGCGTGTAGTCGAACTCCATCACAGAGGTCGACACTGAGATACCACGCTGCTTCTCGATATCCATCCAGTCGGAAGTAGCAGTTTTCTTAATCTTGTTATTCTTTACGGCACCAGCCACCTGAATCTGTCCGCCAAAGAGCAGAAACTTCTCTGTCAGCGTGGTTTTACCAGCATCGGGGTGCGAGATAATGGCGAATGTTCGCCTGCGTTCTATTTCCTGATTCACCTTATTATATTTATTTGAGCGTGCAAAATTACAAAAAAGTGAGCAAAAAAACGAATTTATTTGGATTTTTCTGTGATACTGACACTTCCCGTCTGCAGTTTCTCGCCCTGACAGCGTAGCACGATGGTCGATGGCACCTCACCGCTCTGCACCAGCACCTGTGCCAAACCGTTGAAGGCCGGTATGGTGAACGTCTTGCAGTCCTTTTCCTCGGGATGGTCGGCACCCAGATACATCGGGTCGCCATTGCCAACGCCCAGTATACGACCATTGCCTTCCAGCGTGAAGGTCAGCAGCGTACAGGCATCGGGCACCACGCGCCCTTTCTGATCCTGAACCTCTACTGTCACCACAGCCACGTCGCGCCCGTCAGCCGTCAGTTCCTGGCGGTCAGCTTTGAGCACCGTCTTGTAGGCGGGTTTGGTGGTTTCTATGGTCTGCGTCATCGTGCGCTTGCCGTTCTTGTAGCCGTAGGCCACCACCTTGCCTGGCTGGTATGTTGCCCTCCACTTCAGATGTCCGTTCTTCGGCATATGTTGTCGTCCCAGCTTTTTACCGTTCACGACGAGTTCCACCTCGTCGCAGTTGCTATAGGCCCAGAGCTCCACCTCCTCGCCTTCGTGTCCCTGCAGGTTCCAGTGGGGGAAAACGTGCAGCACGGGCTCCTCCGTCCACCAGGCCTTCAAGTAGTAGGCCTCATCCTTGGGAAATCCGCAGTAGTCTAAGATACCAAACTCCGAATCGTGGGCTGGATACGACAGCGGATTGGGTTCACCACGATAGTCAAAGCCCGTCCAATAGAACAGTCCGGCAGCCCAGGGGCGCTCAGCATAGAATTTCCAGCCACGCTCAATGATGTTCTCGTATCCTTGTTCGTTGGTACGGTTCAGACTAACCATACGTCCTTTGTAGTTTTCTTCGTTGAAGTACCAGCCACGCGTACCGCAGCCGCTGGTTTCCTCCGTGCCCACAATCTTCCACGAAGGGTTGTTCCGCTTGCGATTGTCCACATCGTTCTGCACGATGTAGTTGAAGCCCACCACGTCGAGACCCTTGATGAGTTCCGTACCTCCTGCATTGGCCACCGTACTGGGACGTGTGGGGTCATACAGGCGGGTATATTCACGCATGGCCTCAGCCAGTCGGGTACCCTGGATGCTGTTCTCCAATCCCCACTCCTCATTGCCGTCGCTCCAGAGGATGATACTGGGATGATTGCGGTCGCGTCGTATCATACGTTCCAGCAGTCGCAGGTGTTCATCGTTGATGCCCATCAGTCGGTTCTCGTCGATGACCAGCATTCCCTCGCGGTCGCAGATATCCAACAGGGCTGGCGTCATGGGGTTGTGCGAGGCACGATAGGCATTACAGCCCATCTTCTTGAGTTGCTTGATGCGCCACGCCTGCAGGGCATCGGGAATGGCAGCGCCCACGCCAGCATGGTCTTGGTGCATGTTGACGCCTTTCAGCTTCAGTGATTTGCCGTTCAGCAGAAAGCCGCGCTCGGCATCAAACAGGATATCACGGATTCCCGTCGTGGTTGTATTGACATCTGTCACCTTACCCGCCACACGAATCGTGGTCTCCACCTGATAGAGATAGGGGTCGGTGGTACTCCAGAGGTGCGGACTATTCACGTGGAGCACTGACTGTGGAGCATTGAGCGTTTGCTTTGCCTTTAGCGTCAGACTTACGGGAGCAGACTTAGCCACCTCCCTACCCTCGGCATCCAACAGACGGTGAGTGACCTCACACGGACGAACTGTCAGCGAGGCATTGTGTACCTCGGTTTCCACATGGAGGGTGGCAGTGCTATAGGGCTGCTGCATTTCGGCATAGACAAAGGTGCCGAAGGGGGCTACGCTGACCGCTGCCATTTTCTCCAACCACACGTCGCGATAGATGCCGGCACCCTCGTAGAACCAGCCCTCTTCCAGCGAAGCGTCGGCACGCACGCAGATGAGGTTCTCCTCACCATACTTCACATAAGGTGTGATGTCATACACCTGTGTCACATAGCCGCTGGGCTCCGTACCCATATAGAAGCCGTTAAACCACACGGTGGCATTGCGGAAGATGCCGTCAAAGCGCAGCAGCAGGCGTTTGCCCAGGTCGTCGGCGGGAATGGTCAGCACCTTGCGATACCACCCCACACTGGTCTCCGGATATTTCCACCCCACCGTCTTGTAGCCATGAGAGTGGCTGGCAGCCCAGTCGTAAGGCAGCGTCGTCACCCAGTCGTGCGGCAGCTGTACCTCCTGCCATTTGCTGTCATCAAACTTCTGGGCATATGGTCCCTCGTTATGGATGGAGTTGGCCTTTGTCAGGTAGTTGAAATACTCTGTTCCACAGCCGAAGTCTTTCTCTGAATTGTCAGCATGGCCCAGTACGAATTTCCAATCCTTGTCCAACAAAACCGTCTCACGAACATGCTGAGCCTCGACAGTCAGCATCTGTAGCATCATGGTTGTTAGTAATAGTAATGTCTTCATCGATTATAGTTTTAATATTTTCCTTTGTTGATAAGATAAATGCCGAGAGCCGCAAGCCCTCCTGCTAAGGCGTACTTCAAGTGGAACGTTTCGCCCAGACATAGACACGAGGTTACTGCTCCCACCACGGGTATCAGCGAATTGTATATGGCTATGCGCCCCACAGGATTGCAGCTGAGCAACTTATTGTAGAGGGCAAAGCCAACGGCAGAGATGGCGATAAGCAACAACAGACAGACGATGCCGAGTATGTTGATATGGGGTAGCGTTCCACCCAGCACCAGTCCTGGAAGGATGAGTAGCAGACCTCCAATAGTCAGACTGTAACCCGTTCCCACAAAGACATCTACCCTGCGGCTCAGTCCACGGGTCATCAAATTCGAGAATGCCGAACAGATGGCATTGAGGATAATCATTCCGTCGCCAAGCCATGTAAACTGCCCGCTGTCGGCACCTCCCAGATTCAATGCAAGGATGCCGCTGAACCCTACGACACAACCCAGCATCTTTCGCGTTGTCAGCTTGTCGCTCTTGAAGCAAGCACAAGCCAGGAGAACCACAAGGAAAGTACCCAACGAGTTCAGGATAGCTGCCCGCGACCCTTCGCTATGCGACATGCCGACATAGAAGAAGAAGTAGTGTAGCGTCGTGTTCATCAGCGCAAAGGCAAGAACAAACCACCAGTCGCCAGCCTTGCCCGTACGAAACGAGCGGCCATTGCTACGGGCTACGGACAATACTATCAGACCTGCCGCAGCAAAGCGGATGCCAGCAAAGAGCATCTTGCTGCCAGTCATGTCCGACGTAATGCCAAAAGCACTGAATCCCACCTTGATAAGCGGGAATGCCCACCCCCACGCTATGGCTGCTGTCAAGGCAAACACAACCACCCATGTGGGGCGCTGAAATATGGATACACTATTATGGAAAACCTTGTTCATCTACCTTCGAATGCAAAGGTACAAAATTCTTTCTTTATAACAATGACATTTTGCAGAAAACAATGGTTTTTACGAAAGAAATAACAAATAGATTAACAGAAATTTCGGCTGCGCAAAGCAATCTGTGAAATCAGAACAAATCCAACATAATGTTATGCGCTTTGCGCAGAAAATATGGTGTCACTGTCACGCCTAACGTTCAGTATTACAGAATGTTAGGCGTGACACCATTTTTTTAAGGGGAGTCATTCAAACGAAGGTTTTTACGTATCAGCCTGTCTCATACCTGTATTAGCTTATCTCGTGTCTGTATTAGCTTATCTCGTG
>OCTX012289625.1_pt1 | contig 18428 bp, 23 predicted proteins | sample 1539691 | NCBI WGS metagenome assembly OCTX01 (sample SAMN02144231, study PRJEB22623) | gut metagenome | biome: sheep rumen | host: Ovis aries | place: New Zealand | reverse complement strand
GTTTTAGAGCCACCATCTCGGAGTTTTAGAGCCACTGTCACGGAGCAGTGAGCCGGTCGCGTTTTCGGGGCAATGTGCTTATATCGGGGGCTCTGCCCCCGTACCCCCGGAGTTTATCGAATCTTGTTTTACCATGAGAGTGGTGCGAACGATCCGGGCATTGTGTATCTAGCTCAGATAAGCGGCTCTGTCCCTCTGTGAAAGGTGGCTCTATTTCTCCGACAGGGTGGCTCTATCTAAGCGTGAGGGTGGCTCTAAAACTCCGTGAAGGGTGGCTTTTTCATCCGAAATTTGTAGCACGCTTTTTTATCCGTTCCCTTGATCTCCCCTTCATATTCATCTACCCTTAAAGCAGGGCAAAAGAAAAGAGAAAGAACACCTCGAGCTGAATCCGGAGCTCTGCACAGAGATTGAAGAAAAGATCCGGAAGAAGCATGAACCCGATCCTGCGGAAGATACAGCGCCGGCCGAAAATGCACCGGAACTCACCGAAAGAGCATCTTAAAAGATGAATACCAGGAAGGAGGCGTCCCATGGGCTGTTTTATCAGCATGGACATGAAGTCCTTCTATGCTTCCTGCGAATGCCAGGCGAGAGGATTGGATCCGCTGAAAACAAACCTTCTTGTGGCGGATCCAGCACGCTCCGACCAAACTATCTGTCTGGCTGTCTCCCCTTCCCTGAAGGCGATCGGCGTACCAAGCCGTCCCCGGCTCTTTGAAGCAAAGCGTGCAATCGCGGACTATGAGAAACGGACAGGCAGGAAAGTTTCATACATAACAGCTGTACCGCGCATGGCGCTTTACGAGAAGATCTCGGCGCAGATCCACTCCATCATCCTCCGGTATGCCGCCCCGTCGGATGTCCATGTGTACTCGGTGGACGAAAGCTTCATCGATGCCAAACCCTATCTGCATTTTTATGAATCCGCCGCAAATGCAGCCGGTGTCCATCCGGCCCGCCAGATGGCAATGACCATGATCCGGGATGTGCTGAAAGAAACCGGGATCACCGCAACTGTCGGGATTGGGACGAACCTGTATCTCGCCAAGGTGTGCATGGACATCACAGCAAAGAAAATGCCGCCGGACAAGGACGGCGTCAGGATCGCGGAACTGAATGAGGATTCCTACAAGTACCTTCTGTGGGACCACCGGCCGCTGACCGACTTCTGGATGATCGGCCCCGGAAAGGCGCGGCGGCTGGAGAAACGGTATCTCTTCACGATGGGAGAAATTGCGGAGCGTTCCCAGTATGACGAGGAGTGGTTTTACAGGGAATTCGGAATAGACGGCGAGATATTGATCGCCCATGCATGGGGCGTGGATCCCGTGACAATGGCGGATATCAAGGGATATCACAGCGATTCGCATTCCTTATCGTCCGGGCAGGTCCTGCCACGCCCCTACCAGTACAGGGAAGCAAGGAATGTCTTATATGAAATGATCGACGGGCTGTGCGGTGATATGTTCCGAAAGGGCGTGGTCAGTCCCCGTTTTTCCTGGTGGGCAAGCTACGATTACAAATCCCTGGAAGTCTGTCCTTACTATGAAGGTCCGGTAACACTTGATTTTTACGGACGGCTTCATCCATACCACCATAACGGAACTGTCAAAATGCCGATGGAGACAAACAGTGTATCTACGGTCGCCCCTCTCCTGTTGGATGCATTTGACAAAAAGACGGATCACCGGCTGCTGTACCGCAGGCTTGGCATCGCAGCAGAGCGGATCCGGGCTGACGAAGGATTCTATCAGATGAATCTCTTTATCGACTACGAAGCGCTGGCACGGGAAAAACGCCTGCAGGCTGCTCTCGGTGAGATACGGACCCGGTACGGAAACAACTCTGTCTTCAGGGGAAACAATCTCCTTGAGGGTGCAACACAGCTCGAGCGGAATGCTCAGATAGGCGGTCATAGGATGTAGTTCTCAGCCATGACCGCCCAGAAAGGGGGATGGCTAAGATGTATCCTATGATCGGTGCAATGCAGATGCCAGCCGGATTCAAGTATAAGGAAATCCTCCGGCGCGGCCGCCCTTCCCATGAAAAATGGGACAGCTTTTTTATCAAACACCCGCCAATGGCGCCTTCCCGCTGGGCGAAGATCTTTGCCCCGTTTGACGCCCTGGATGGATTTGATGAAAGGATCAGGGCGAAGGAAGAAACATATACGGAGCGGAAAGAGCTGGACGAGGGTGAAAAGGAAGAGCTGAACCGGAAGCTCTGCTATCTCCACACCCTCACCATGAATGGCAGGCTTGCCAGGCAAAACAGACCAAAAGTGGCAATTACTTGCTTCTCTCCCTGCACAGACATAGAAAATGGCTGGTACGGCTGCGGCGGGCAGTATAAGACGACCAGCTGTACCGTCCTGCGGGTTGAGATGGATTCGATCCGGATAAAAACAAACAACGGGGAAAGAACCATTTCTTTTTCCGATATAAGATACATCGAATGAAAGGAGGCTCCCATGTACCAATTTAAAGCATCCCCTGACCTTCTCCCGGTAATGCCCGGTGACAGGCTGTACAGCGTTACAAATTACGCCCTTGACGATGAACCATACTATGCCGAGGGAGTCGACATCACGGAGGATTCCCTGCAGGTGGTCCTGAACGGGGAAGTGTATGATCTTGGTGACGGGTTATTCCCATCAAGGGAAGAAGCTCTCGATTGGATTGAGAAGAACAGGCGGCCGTCCATTCTGGAATCATTGATATCAGCCGTAAGAGACCGGCTCTTTGGCGCACAGGTTTACTACAGACAGGCACAGTAGTTTTTTCCCTCCGCGGCAAACAGCTACATGGTATAGTAGAGGCAGGAGGCTTGGATCATATGTACACACGATACTACATGGAACTATCTCCAGAGCTGAGGCCATATATTGATCAGGCACAGTCCGCTCCCCTCACCGCGCGGATGGTCGCCAGGCTTGCACGGCCCCTGAAAACAGAAGGTGAAGTGCGTCCTACGGACATCGCTCCCGTGATTGCCCCGGACAGCTCCCACTCCCCCACCGTCTACCCCATGGTCTGGGGCTTCACGAATCCGCGGGAGGGAGGCAAGCCTCTCGTCAATTGCTGCGTGGAAACCGCCGGCTTCAAACCGTTCTGGAAAGAAAGCTGGCAGCGCAGGCGCTGCATCATCCCCTGCAGTTATTATTTTGAGTGGGAGCATTTCATAACTGTCAAAGGAGAAAAGAAAACCGGACAGAAATACATGATCCAGCCGACCGGGGCCTTGGTGACATACCTCGCCGGACTGTATAACATCGAAGAGCGGGATGGGATGCGGTTCCCGGTCTTTACTGTCCTCACAAGAGAACCCGGCGAAGAAATCTCCTTCATCCACGACCGCATGCCTGTGATTCTGGGGAAGGAATCCGCAAAAGCGTGGATGGAGCAGAATGTTGATCCAAAGGATGTAGTGAAAGCGGCTCTCACGGACATGTATTTTGAGAAAGTAAATCAATAACCAGCTGCTCTCTCGCATAAACCTGACAGCCAAGGCGATAACCTTCGGCCAATTGTTCTTCTGTAAACCAGACCCTGTCCATTGTGTTGATGGCGCAATTCCCATCCACAATCCGTACCCTGCACTTGCCGCAGTTTCCCCTGCCGCCGCATGCGGTTTTAATATGGATATCCTGACTAAGAAGATAATCCTGTAATCTCATTCCTGCTGGACAAGTAGTCATCGTTTTTTACCCTTCTCCATCGTCTACACCAGCATCTGGTAAGAGTACTTTATGTTATGCTGCTCCGCGAACTCCACGGCAAAAACAGAACCACAATTACCGAGATGGTTGATCCGCCACATGCGGGACATCCAGCGTGTCAGTGCTCTCTGCTCCTCCGTCTCCGGTCTCAGAACTACAGCTACTCCATCTTTTGTCCAGAATTTGAATTCCATGGTAGATCCTCCTTGATGTGCTTTGAGAAGTGAAATCACTTCGAAGGATACTCCGAGGAGGATGGAAAATGCAATTGACAGATCTTACGAAAAAGGAGGCGCTTTGCCCTTCCGATAATATGTGACATGGCGATATACCGCGCCATTGAAGGTTTTCTCTCTCCGTCAATTTTATGTGATGATCCTAATGGAATCTTCGATTTTTGAAACTGCTTTTCTTCATACTTCGATCACAAACCTCTGTTATCATGAGATCATAAAAACAGACTATACTCTTCACCGGTCGGGAAAACCGGCCGGCTACTCCCTCCAAAGCATTACGCCGTGTCATGCGTCTTACGCAATGCGGCCGCTGATGTTGAACCACTTGTCCCCGGCAGGATGATTGCTCCTGACCGGGGATTGTTTTTTCATAGTGATTATGAAAAATGGACCGGTATTCTGAATACACTTCGCTGATAATCAGTGCCTCTTCAATCCCGGATTCTTATCATAATAAGCCATTTTATCAGAATACATACGTTCATCGGCAGAGCGGAATGTCTCCTTCGGATCCAATGAGCCGTCGCACCAGCAACTTCCAACAGCTATCCTGAGGCCATGCTTCTCCGCACCATAATGCAGATTACTCAGTTTCCGATCAAACGCTTCCCTGTCAATATTGACTGACAGGATAATAAACTCATCACCGCCCGTACGGAAAACATCTTCATGGTAAAAAACTTTTCCCAGCAGCTCCGTCACCTGGATCAGGAGCCTGTCCCCTGCCTCATGTCCCTCGTTGTCATTTACGGCCTTTAATCCGTTAAGGTCAATATTTACAACCCCATAACATGGTCTCGGGGAACAGTCGGACAAAAATCTTACTCGCTGTATCATCGCCCTCCGGTTATTGCATCCTGTAAGAGCGTCAATCCGGCTGATGGTCTCCAGCTTCTTCAGCAGAAGGTTGTTATGAATCTCGGATCCCAGGAAAAATGACATCAGCTCAATTAAGTCTTTCAGCTCCACGACTTTTGACGTGTCGAAATTGATTACATACAGATACCCGATCACGGATTTCTTCCGCCGCAAAGGGATAAGCACAAGGCTTTTGACATTGTTATCATTCATTGAGCGTACCCATTCAGGGTTTCTCTCAGCAATGGATGCCATGTCCTTTTCATCCGTAATAATCAGTTCATTGCTGACACCGATAATATCTTCCCAGGACAGAATCAGTTCATAGCTGATAAAATCCTCATCGTGGTGGGACCACTCTTCGCTTTTCGACCTTTCACAGAAGTTCACCGCCCTTTTCATCTCATGGTCAACGAGGACAATGCGGGAAGCCGCGGCGCCGGATTCCTCCATGATGACCTTCAGGACACCGCCGACCCCGGAAAGAAAGTCCTCTTTCCCTATCAGCTGGATGCATGATTTTATCACAGCCTCCGCAGTCTCGATGGAAACAGATGCCATTCTTCCCGCTTCAGCCTTCTGAGTGAATTCGAAGATGAACTGGCAGTATCCCACATCTTCTCTATCAGAAGCAAGCGGGATAATCGTCTGGTCTGTCCAGCAGTGGAGCGCCCTTGTTTCCACATACGCATGCATCCTTTGTTTCAGGACTGCTGCGCGGTAACAGTAATCCTCAAACTTATTGTCCTGCGGAACAAGCTCACTGTAGATCATGTTATCGTGGTAAGCGGGTCCCATCGTATCCCTATATGCCCGGTTTGCCACCACAATGCGGATCTCGCCCCAGCTCCCTTCACCGGCTTTCTCGACGGACAGCACACAGCAGGGCATATCCACAGTATTTACAAATGCCTGAAACTCCATATCCGATATCCTATCCATTCCTGTCAGCAGTCCAAAACAATCACTTCTCCCTCGCGAGCCACAAATCGCACAATTCGCTGCGCTCTTCCATTGTTTCTATAGGAGTAGGCAGCCCTGTCTGCTGAACCTTGAACTTCGTCATTTCCAGTGATTCCGGTTTACGGAAATAGAACCCCTGCACCATCTCGCAATCTATATCTCTGAGAAAACAAAGCTGTTCTTTCGTCTCAACCCCTTCGGCGAGTGTATGAACTCCAATTTCCCGGCACATCTTTACTATGTGCTTCATGATGACCCGGTTTGCGCCATTGTTGTCATCCAGATGCCGTACCAGGTCCATGTCGAATTTGATCCGGTCAACATGGTACTGCCCGAACACGTTCAGGGACGAATATCCCGTCCCGAAGTCATCAATCCACAGGCGGTATCCGTTCTGGTGGATCTTTAAAAGCTGTTCCTTGAAGTGGTCTGTCGCTTTAGCCAGGTCCTGTTCGGTGATCTCAACGATGATATACCGTTTTTCAATCCCGTACTTTTCCAACGTCCTGTTCAGTTCTTCCACCACATCGACATAATCGAAATCCTGCGCGGAAAAATTGACGGACACAGGAATGATGGGAAGATTGGCATCTTTCCTTTCCTGGAATTCCCTGCAGACCTGCTCCACCATGTAAAGATCCAGTTTATGAAGCAGATGGTATCTGGACAAAACCGGAATAAACTGGCCGGGTGAAATCATTCCTTCCACCGGATCGATCCATCTGGCCAGCCCTTCGAGTATGGTCACCTTCTCCGTTTCCGTCCGAAAGATTGGCTGGTAGAAGACCTTGATCCAGCCGTTTTGCAATGCATCCTCAAAGTTCTGGATGATATAGCGGCCTATCCAATACTCATCATCATCGCTATTGGAATGTTCACGGTACACGACATTCAGGTCATCACCAATCTCCTTCATGGTTGTCCTTGCCCGGTCAACTCCTTCCACCGCCTTCTGGCCTGGCTGCAGCCTGACGATGGCACACTGTATGCCCGGCGTCTTTCCGTAGGCTGTCCTCTTTATCCTGTTATCAATAAGCAGGAGTTTCTCTCCAACGCATTCGTCATAACTGTCAATGACGATAAAATGGTCGCTCTCGCCGCGGCAGACCAGAGCATCAGGAAATTCCTCTTTTATCGTGTCAGCCACAAGCCTAAGCAGCTCATCCCCTTTCGCATATCCGTACTCAATGTTATAGCTGGCCATTGTCCGGACATCAAAATACAGGATTGCAGGAGTATGCTGTTCTGCCTGGATGCTGCTGATCTTTTCATCGGCAAACTGGTATAAGTAATTCACGTTCGGAACATCAGCTATATTATCATAGAAATACAAATCCTTCTGAAGCCGGTCATATTCGATGTTCAGGTTCTCGATTACGGATATGCTTTCTGACACGTCAGTATAGACCAGCACAGCTCCTTCTGTGCCGTCCTCCATTTTCTGCCACCGTCCGACCGTATGAAGAAAGCTGTATTCTTTGCTTCCCTTCAGCCTGGTCCGATACAATACATCATACCCGCTTTGCTTCAGTGCAAACTGCTGTCCAATACTGGCCAGCCTTCCCGCATCATCAGGATGCACCCTGCCGAACATGCTGCTATCAAGAAGGGATGTTATCCTCTCGCGTTCCATCCCCACCATCTCACAGTAACCGTCTGAGACTAGGTCGGTGATAACCTTTCCGTCCCTGTAGGAGTAGATCGCAACAGGAATCCTGGTTGCTTCATATACTCTTCTTTCGGCTTCCGTCATAATATGATTCCTCCGATCCAATCGTTTCCATCAACTGCAGCGGATGCTGTCACAGAATATCTATTTACAGAACTATCCTCACCATCCATATCACAATTATCTGAGCTAAAAGCATAATTGGCAGCCCGTACGCAAATGCCGCCTTCCGTATCTTATGCCTGAAAAAGTACATTGCGATAAGGCCGCCGGCAGATCCTCCGATAATGGAAAGTCCCAACAACGTCTTCTCCGGGATTCTCCATTTCCGTTTTACCGCCCGGCGCTTGTCTATGGCAAACGCCAGGAATGTGACTATATTGATCAAAAGAAGGTAGTATATCATCCCTAATGTCCATCATCCATTAATCTCGTGATAGTTCCTCGCACTTCATCACATCGGATCTCTGGTACGGTTTTTGTAAATCTCCGGTACAGTCATGTCCAGATCGGGGATACGCTCTTTCAGCGCCTCCAGCAGTTTCGCGGCATTCTTCTCATTCCCGGGGATTATCTTAATCACGCCCTTATCTCCATAGGTGATAACTACTCCACCTGATGGAATGGTGCCGGCGCAGCTGCATCCTCCCTTGACGCGGAAATCATGCGGGTATGCAGTGAGTACCGATGAGAGCGGAAGGTACGTATATTTGCTGAATCCCGCCGGCTGGTAGAACGCATCTTTCCCAACTCTCCATCTCTCGACCTTCACTGCCTTCTCAAAGTCTTCCTCCAGATCGGACATTTCATATTTCGGAAGTATTGGTAAAAGCTTCATGACGCTGCCTCATTTTCTCCGGTCTCGTAATCAATCTCGATCCCGGGCTGGATGTTATACACGAATACATGGAAGCACAGATCCCTCCCACTGTCTTCGACAGAATAAGCTTCCATTTCCACGCCTCGCGCAAGAAGTTCATTTCCAACAAAATATGGTGTGACGCGGTACAGGACATGGTGGTCATTTCCGTCCAGATACCTTGCCACCTTTACCTCATAAGGCCGCATCCCCTGTATGTTCATGTGCTGGGTACCGGTGATAAGGTTCTTCTCATTGGCGTTCTGGCCTGTTAGTGCGTAGGCAATCAAATGGCAACGGTGGTACAGATACGGAGGTTCGCTGTCGATAATACCGGGATATTTGTTCTGTTTCCATCCGGAAGGCAGGATCATTCCGATCTCTTCCCTCTCTTTTTTGGCATCATGCTCCGGTCAAGCATTGCGGCAGCACCCCCGCACCTTCCAAGGGAATCCAGGCCACTATAGGATTCGCCGGTGATGTGGGTAAGGTCATAATCCGAGAAAGATGGTATGTTGTTGTTGAGTTCAATGGAAAGCTTACCACTGTACTCCGGTATTTGGGCGGGAAAAGATGTTGCTATGGGATCTGTCTGATCATTCCCTGTTTCCAGCTGTATTCCAAAAGACCTGGTGCGTTCCAGAAACCACTTCTCGATCCTGTCATGCTGCAGGATAAAGACGATGACAAAGAGAATGAGCAATCCCGCTACTATGCTGATCCCTCTTGCGCTGTATTTGCGGTTATAGTTCCTTTTCATTTATATCTGTTTTCTCACCACCAGATACTCATCGCCGTTCCGGTAATACGGACAGCCTTTGCAATTGCCCTGGATCATCCTGGAATAATCATCCTCATCCATCTGACAGTCACAGACGTATTCTTCATAGTCCTCGTCATAGATAAGATATGCGCATGTGCTGCACAAACTGTCCATCATCCCACCTCATATCCTGCCGCGACAAGCACGTCCATCGCCCGGTCGTAATTCTCTTTCTTCACGAGAATAAAATCCGTGTTGTAAGTGGACACGGCAAAGATACTGATACTGCTTTCGGCAAGCAGCGTTGATATCTTCGACAAAACTCCGATCAATGAGAAATCAAGAGTTCCCTCAATCCGGAATCCACGCCAGCCGTCATCCCTATCCACAGTATTCTGAGGGGTTTCCTCCGCCCTGCAGACGAGCGATACCTCGTCATCCGTCCTTCCGATGAAAAAGAAATCCGATTTTGTATTGATATCTGTGATTGCCGCCACCTTGCATACGGTCAGATCATAGGGCAGTTTCTTTAGCTTCATTCTTCTGTTCCCTTAATATCCTTTTTACAGAACAATTCTCACCATCCAGAACACAATTACCTGCACCAGAAGTATGATTGGCAGCCCGTACGCAAAAGCAGATTTTCGTATCTTGTGCCGGAAGAGATACATTGCGATAAGGCTTCCGGCAGATCCTCCGATCAGGGACAGCCCCAGAAGCGTCTTCTCTGGGATTCTCCATTTCCGTTTGACTGCTTTTCTTTTATCGATAGCGAAAGCCAGGAATGTGGCTATGTTAATCAAGAGAAGGTAGTATGTCATTATCCCGATCGCTCTGAACAATATCGCGATACACGATATCTGTTCTTCCCGAGGAAGAAATAAACCTCATCACCCGCTGGCAATAAGGACAACTGTCTTTCTTATACAATTCCAGTGTCATATGGCTCCCTCCTCACCTGAACCTCACAGCAGTACCATAGGCCATGACCTCCGCTGCGCTCTGCATGATGGACGCGGAGCCATACCGGACACAGACAATGGCGTCTGCACCCATCTTTTCTGCTTCCTCAACCATGCGCTTTGTCGCCATCGCCCTGGCATTATTCATCATCTCGCTATATTTGGTCAGTTCGCCTCCGACCAGGCCCTTCAGGCCCGCGCCGATATCCCGGAATGCATTCACCGTCTGGATCGTGCTTCCTTTGACCAGTCCCAGTGTTTCCAGTTCTTTTCCTGCAATGCCTTCAGTAGTCACTAAGATCATCTTCTTCTCCGCTCCTTATCTCTTGAATTCTTGACTTCAGTGTAAAACCCATCGCGATCCCTAATCCGATCAGGGGACCCGCAAACAGGAGGAACACAGGGCTAACTTCAGAGGCAAACATAATCGCCAGCAGGTAAATGACCAGATACAGAAGAAAAATTACCGTAACGATAACCGGGGCGATCATCTTCTTTTTGTGATTATCATTCATAGCGGGATTCCTCAAACTCAGTTGTTCTACTCCAGTACTTAATGCCCCAGTTTTCAAAGTTCCATTCATCCGGCACCGGCTGCGGACTGAAGGCAGTGGCTCCGACCGGGTCGCTGACGTCAAACCATATCAAACACAATCTTAATGATCAACAGACCTACAACGCAAATCATGATTGGCCTTATGATCCTGGCCCCGTTCCTAATGACAAGCACAGCACCAAGGTATGAGCCAATGATATAAAACACATTCAGTATGATTGCAAGATTCCAGATGACATTACCAGAGGACGCATAGGCAAAGACAGACGCGATTGATGCTATCGCAATGACAAAGCGTGTGTTTCCCGTTGCCTTCACCAGATCCAGTTTCAGGCAGGCAGCGTAAGCCAGCATGAAGAACAAGCCTGAGCCCGGTCCATAAAAACCCTGATATCCACCAAGCACAAATCCAATGAGCACGGACCATAGAACAATGGCCATCGTTGACTGTTCATCACTGTGGTCTTCCTCTCCCAACTGCTTGTTTGAGAAAATGAAAGCAGCAATAATCGGGATCGTAACCAGCATGAATACCTTCAGATATCGGTCAGGAACGATAAGATTCAGCCTTGCTCCAATGTATGAGCCAATAATGGCAAACGGCAGCGTAATAAACGCGGATCTCAGGTGTATATTGCCGCTTCGCACGAACTTATATGACGCTACACCTGATCCGATCCAGGCGGAGCACTGGTTTGTACCGGTGATATAATGAACCGGAATACCGGTCGCAAGCATGACCGGTATAGTGATAAGCCCGCCACCACCAGTGATGGAATCGACGATCCCGGCGAAAAAAAATGCCAGACAACACAGCAACGCCTGGAGACTGAACAGATCAACATTCATTGATAACAATCTCCATTCCTACTTGTGGAATGCCATCGGATCACGGATTTTCTCGAATGCTAGCCTGGGATAGTTGTCCTCTTCCACGTAAATGGTACCGCAATGGACGAAACCCAGCTTCTTAACGAGATGCTGCATGACCGTATTATCGCCGTGGGTGTCAATTCTCAGATGGCCGCATTGCTCGAATGCCCAGCTGATGCAGAATGACCCGATCCCCCTTTCCGAACCATCTGTGGCGATACGGTGTACAACGCCATACGGACTGCTGTCGAGCCACGCACCCTCAGTGATATTACTGTAGGTTGGCTCGATGTCCTTTCCATGGGTGAAATAAAAAGTTCCGATGACAATACCCTCATCATTAAGGCAGACATAACTGTTCCTGTTTTGTATATCGCTATGGATCAATTCCTCTGGCGGCCAGTTCGTAGGACCCCATTGATTTGGATTACCATGCTCTGCCATAAACCTTCTCGCAAGACAGTAAATCTCCATAATCCGGTTGAAGTCCCACTCTGCCGAATGCCTGATTGTCATAAAATGATCCCTGACCTCCTCGTATTGTCCGTAGCCATCCGTTCATTCATAGCATGTTATCGCATTATGGCCACCAGATATCCCAACTTTGGTTAAGGTGTCAAAACGCCGTTTACAACGTTAATCCGAGCCATTCCCAGGTCTTTTTTCGAACCGGCTTGGCAAAGAATAGTTACCTGTAACGGATGAACCCCTGTTACATGGGTATCCTATCCTTGTTTTTCATCCGATTGCCGGCTGAAGGGCGCAATTATCCCTGTGACGTTGCCGGTAATGCCGTACCTTGACAAAGTTATAAGCCATCGCCTTGAACTGGATGAAAGTTCTTGTCCTGATCATTCCATAGGTTGGGATATCGTCGATATGATATCTTCGCCTCAATACAGAAGGAATTCCTTCAATGGCGTTTCGCATATGGGTGAGCCTTCGATATTCTTCAGTGGATAGCTTTTCCCGATATTGAGCTCGCTGCATCATCCTTTTGGATACATGGACTGCGAAGTTCTTTCTCTGTGGCTTCGCCTTACAGGCATCCCTGTTAGGGCAGTTTTCACAGAGGTTTTTCGCGAAGAGTGCACGGCAAGTGTCTTTCTTCGGGTAGTGGGTGGTCTTTATCGGTGCATGGCCTTTCGGGCAGCTCAACACCTGGGTTCCTTCCTCGTTAAAAGTAAACTGTGCAAAAATCGGATCCACTTCCGGCCCGCTCAGGCTGGTCGTAACCAGTTTTATGTTCTTATCCTCTGCAAGATTCTGGTTTTCGACTCCGCCATACGCGCCATCGGCAATCATTGTTTCGGGATCAACGTCGTTCTTCTGGTTGATGTAATCCTTGCAGAACTGGCTGTCACTGTAAGTGTTCTGTTCCGTACGGATCCCTGTTATCAGGCTCCCTTCCTTACCGACCGTTTCGATGACGTTTACGACATAGCCCTTGTGACTCTTCCCGGCCTTGCTTCGGAAAGTCGCATCTGGGTCGGAAGGATTTTGAAGGCTGTCAGGCTTTATTTCCGTCTTATTCTTTGGAGCGACTCCGCCGTCCTCTGTCCGGTCAGCCTGTTCATTCAAAACTCGGATGAGAAGCTGGTATTCTGGCATTTCATGCCAGGCATCTTCAGCCATGAGCTTTTTTACTGCCTCCGCTTCCCGGATAACCTTCTGAAGCCGTGGTTCAACATCCTCGCTTTTGCAATAATAGATGGTTTCATTGAAGTCTTCTTCTTCCAGGTAGTGAAGAAGATCCTGTGCGAGCAGATCCCTGAGGCCGAGACGGTCGATCAGTTTGATGGCATTGGCGGTAACCTTATAGATGATCTCTAACCGCGACATGCTCTTACAGTGGGATGCAACCATCAGGCTGTCCATGCGCTTGATATTGCTATGAAGATTCATGTACTCACTGTAAGTCTGAGTCAGGCTCTCCATTTCATCATTAAGGATGTCATGCCCTGTTTCCAAAGCGTAATTATAAATGCGCTCCCGGAAACGACTGAAGGTTCGGTCACTGACCGGCTGTTCTTTACAGTGAGTACTGTGTAGGGCATACTGATAACGGACGTCGCAGCAGATAGCCTCCAGCAGTTCATCGTCACTAAGGTTCCCGTTCTCCTTCAGTATCAAGGCACCAACGATGAAATTGACCGGAGTGTTCGGGCGGGAAGCCGGGTTATTATCATATAACACGGAAAACCGTTCCTCATTGATCGCAGGGAAAACAATCTCTGCAAAGTCCTTACACCAGGAGTTCTGGACGATCTTCTGGACGCGTGGAGTCAGGTTTAGATAACTATCATGCAGTGTCATCTGCTGGTAATTATTTGGCTTAAAAGACATGGCAAAACCTCGCAATTCTGATGCATTTATTATACCAGATAATGCCGTGTCTATCGAGACTTCTGTTGCCCGAAAAGCTTATAACTACAAGGAAGATCCCTTTTCTCCGACTGCACGGCACCACTATGGGCCGGATCACGCTCTGCCGGATCTGCCCTCCCCCGGCGTTCCCGTCTCTTCATGGAATATCACCAGGACGCACATGCAGAAAATCGCGAAAATCCACAGAGAAAAGACAACAAGAAACACAAACAGATTTGAGATAAGAGACCGTCTCATAAAGGCAGCATTTCCGGCCATCATCAGAATCAGAGCCAGGATCTGTATTTTGGGAAATGACATCTTCATCTCCTTCACGCAGAAAATGGTCGCCGTAAACCATGTGACCATCGTCGCGATCCGGAAAATAACAGAAAGAAACCTAAGCGAGGGGAAAGCATATACCCTGCAGTACAGCCAGCATTCGGACAGATAAGAAAAAAAACCGGCCAGGAAAAGACCTGATACCAGCAGACCGAGTTCCCTCTTCTCATGATAGAATGCCAGGAACCGCGCAGGCAGCAGTTCCTTTATATGAGCGTTGACATACCCTCCCCCAAGCAGGATGAAGAAAACCCAGAAGAACCAGAACAGGAGGATAATCACGGTTGCCAGACTTCCGTAGAAACGGGTAAAGCTGTTGAACTGGCTGACGTACACGCGAAAGCCCATGGAGAAAAACACCCATCCGGTGGAAGCGAGAAACGCCCCGGGAAACTGTCTGGAGAGACTGCGCTTTCCCGATGGCAGGTACCGGTAGACAAAGCAGAAAAACAGGCAGCCGGCTGCGAGAAGCAGAAGATACTCAAGGAACGTCGTGAATCCTGCCTGCAGGTGAATCTCCGGGAATACGGTTTTTAAGAAATCACTGATCTTTCCGCTGAAGATGAGATAGATCGCGCAGGAGAGGAACGCCAGCAGCACCAGGGTGTAACCGATCGACAGGAACGCGAGCTTTGCAAATCCCCGGTTCTCCTTCTCATCGTACATCACGTTCAGTCCTTTTGTAAGCGCACTGATTCCCCTGGATGCAGTCCACAGAAGCATCAGCGCCGAAAGGGAAAACGCGGCGGTGGAATGGTCAAAGGCTTCCCGGATAATGTCCTCGGTCAGCTTTGAGGAGTCCTCCGGAAGAAGCTCGTTAAAAAACCGGATGATGCTGTCAATACGGATTCCGAAGAGCGGAACAATGGATGCGAAAAGAATCAGAATGGGGATAAAAGACATGAAAAAGAAAAACGCAATACTGGATGCATGTGTCCCTGCATCCCTCTTCATGAATCCTTTTATCCTTTTTGAGATGACCTTTACCATGTTCTCTCACTCAAAGTATAATGCCGGGGTCAAAAGCAGCTTTTGCCCCCGGCTATGAGGAAGCACGGAATCATCCGTACCTCCTCAACCGGTTTCAGTCAGGAACTGTACCGGGTTATCTTTGTCCGTCTGTCAAAATGATTCCGCTGCAGATCCTTACTCAGACGGCCTTTTCCGTCTCCTGCGCAGTCTCTTCAGCCTCTGTTACCGCTTCCGTCTCTGTCTGCGGCTTCGGGCGGGACATCTTTCCGGGTTTGATTGTCCCATAAGGCTTTTCGGATGCAGGCGTAGGTTCCGGTATCTCAATCTGGTCAAGGCCGTCCGGGAGAATCTCCACAATCTCTCCTCCCTTTATATCGACCGTAAACAGATCCAGCACATCATCCAGGCTCCGGATCTTCTTCATGTCTTTCGACACATCCTCAAGAACCTCTGTGATAATCTGCTCCGGCAGGTTCGGCAGATTGAAGTTTTCCTCTTCTCCCGACGATTCTGCCAGCTCCTTTGCCTCCAGCAGCTGCGCGATCCCCACATCATACCACCTGCCATGGACATAGATGGCCATAACCACCTGATCCGGCTGGTCAGACCCTTCCTTGCGCGTCACATGCTGCAGCATGGGTATGCATCTCCCCGGCTTCACAACCATATTGAGTGTGCTTCCGTCCTGGCCGGCGAATCCATACGAAGTAAAGACGAACGAGCGCGCCTCTTCCTTCAGCCATGCGACCAGATCTTTCTTCAGCATCTCCCGCTTCTGTTCTTCTTCAGCTGCCTTTGCCTCATCCTCATTCCCGGATTCCAGACTCTCAGCCAGGTCTTCCAGCAATGTGACAAGGAAGCCTTCCTCTTCAATCCTGGCCTGTGTCTCTTCACCTTTCTTTTTATTCTCCTCAAGCGCCTGCTCCACACTCTCAGGCAGGAAAGAGAAATCCTCGTTCATCAGTTTGTCAACCAGCTCTGACCCGCGGCTGATGAGCTGATCCACTTTCACGCTTGTCAGAAGCATCATCCAGTTTCCGGTATCAAAGGCTTCCGTGTCAGGCAGCGACATCCTGATCATGGCATGCTCTTCGTCCATGGTTTGAGGCATGTCCTTGTCGCTGAGCTTTGTCCGGCTGATCGCCCCTTCAAGGCACTTTTGGTACTTCTCCAGTCCGGCCGTCTTCAGCACCCAGGGAAGCAGCTCGGCAAGCTGCACATAGTCTGTTCCGGGAACCATCGCGGCATCTGTCATAAACCAGAACTCCCTCGCCTCATCAAAGGTCATGCCTCCCTCCTGTACCAGTATGTATGAAATCTGGTTCAGCAGCGAGGAGTTGACATGCACTCCGCCGTGATCGTTGGAATTGCCCGGCTGCTTCGCATTCGCGATATAATACTCATCCCACGTGTATTCCGGCTGCGAGAACAGGTGCGGATCACTCATACTGCGGACGGAAATCTTGCTGTGGTCGCCCAGAGTCCAGTTGTCCGGCTGTGTGTCGCCCATCATCATCTCACAGTTCTTGCCCTGAACATCGCTCATTCCTTCATTGATGGCGCCATAATCATTCTTGTAGGAATTATAGGTCGTCAGAGAATGGGTTACGCAGTGTGTAAATTCGTGAGCGATCACATCCAGGCACTGGGAGAGATCGTTGATCTTGCTTGCCAGGAAAACCTGCATTCCATATATTTCTCCGACGTAGCAGGCGTTGTTTACCTCATTGTAATGATCATCACAGAAATTGTTCAGAATAATGATCGGGGTACCCTCCCCGTCTCCGCCGGTCCATCCGATCTCATTGTAATAATCCCAGGCACGGCAGTAGTTATAGAGGGACAGAAGGCCGACCTGATCCCACTCCATATTATCCGGGCTGGATTCCAGGACAACCTGTCCTCCGCCATAGAGAAAGTCATAGCACTGCGCGACAACGATCCTTCTTTCTATGTTCCCCAGATAGTACATACCCGTACGCCTGTCACGCATGAGCGTCACATGAATCTCCTTCTCACTGCCGTCAGACAGGTCCACATAACCCGTATAATCGACAGGATCCATGAATTCGAAAATATAACTCGCGTCATATCCGGATCTGCCCGCTTCATCATCAGGAGCGATAGCCGGAAGGTTGTACAGGTACTCGCCGGACATCGACACATAATGCGCCAGATACGGAAGGTCGGATCCTGTCTTTACCTTGTCGGAGAGATTGTTCGTATAGACCACCCAGACAAAGCGGCTGCTCTCGTCCTCATTCTCGATATCAAACTCCAGAACACTGGGCAGGACCACCCTGTCGGTGTACTGTTCCAGAACCTCCGGTAACTGTCCGGATGCCTTATATTCCCTGTCGACAACGATCTGTTCCGCCTCCGGGGCCGTGATTCCTTCTTCCGCATTCACATCCGGCATCTCGGACTCCACGCTGCAGCTCAGTCCGACCATGTTTTTGTCAGAGTCGACAATCACCTTGGCCGCTCCGCCTAACACCGTCGTATCGTGATACATCTGCTGGAAGATGTAATAGGTATTTCCTTTCGGATCCGTTACCTCCCGCCAGGGGGTAAACGCCGTATTGGAATTGCCGCCCATCAGCTCTGTCATGGAATCCACAATCTCAGCTGCGTCCTTCATATCCGTCACCGGGTACTCTGTGCAGGTTCCATCCACCAGTGTCACATGGCCGTTATGCATATAAACACTCGACGATCCACCGTTCAGAGCGTCAATATCCTCCAGCGTCAGCTGACCGTACAGACCGGAATCCTCATCCGTCTGCGCAGCAGACCCGGCAGCCGCGTCAGTCCCGGCGGCCGGTACCATCATGGATGCGGACAGCATGGCGCATGCCATCACGATCCCCGTGGCCTGTTTGAATCTTTTTTTCATAGCTTACTCCTTTTCTTTGTTCGCACTCGAACAGCCTTTCCCAACCAGCGATTGTCTGATGCCGGCATCTGTTCCTCCGCTCACGGGCATTCCATCGCCGGAGGCAACATGCCAGTTCTAAAATCAATATTCATTATAGCATGTATACCGACTTTATTGCTATGCCGGAAAGAACGGCTGTGAACCCTCCGACGCAAACTACAAGGAATTTTGGCCGTGATTTCATTCAGGGTTCCGGCTTTATAACTCAACAATATAGCAACTAACGAAGAGTACTACCCAAGTACTTTTGACACCTTAACCAATGTTTCCTTTTCGATATAAACCTGCATGGCAAGGCTGTGAGGAACAGCCTTCTCTCCGCTTCCCTCCGGCGGCATTACCCGCCATC
>OCTX014563153.1_pt1 | contig 18438 bp, 15 predicted proteins | sample 1539691 | NCBI WGS metagenome assembly OCTX01 (sample SAMN02144231, study PRJEB22623) | gut metagenome | biome: sheep rumen | host: Ovis aries | place: New Zealand | reverse complement strand
TCGTTCGGGGGAACGGACAAAAATGTATGGAGTTGATGGGGTTCAGATTCTTGGAGTGCGCACCTTGAATTTGCAAAAGACGAATGTGGTAGAAAAGGGCATCGGACAGATTCTTGTTGAATATCTTTATATCCGTGCAATCAAAAGATTCGCAAAGGACATACAGTTTGATTTGATTCTGTATTCTACGCCTCCAATAACATTCCCGAAGGTGATCGAGTTCCTGAAAAAGAAGAATCCAAGGGCAAAGACATATTTGCTTTTAAAAGATATTTTTCCTCAAAATGCCGTTGACTTGGGGATGATGACATATAATGGGGTAAAAGGCATCTTGTACAGTTATTTCCGCAAAAAAGAAAAGAAACTCTATGCTTTGTCAGATCATATTGGATGCATGAGTCCGGCGAATGTGCGATATGTGATTGAGCATAATCCGGAGATGGATCCTCAAAAGGTCGAGATTGCTCCCAATTCATATAGCCCCACCCAAGCCCTCCCCCGTAGGGAGGGAAACGTGAGGGTGAAGTATGGATTGCCAACAGAAAAACCTATTTTTATCTATGGTGGGAATCTGGGGAAGCCGCAGGGCATACCGTTCTTAATAGAGTGTTTGGATGCTAATGCTGATAGAGAGGATTGTTATTTCGTGATTGTTGGTAATGGTACGGAATACTCAAAGATAGACAGCTGGTATCAATCGAGGAAACCAAGAAACATTTCTCTGTTTGCTCGCCTTCCTAAGGAGGATTATGACAAGTTGGTTTTGAGTTGTGATGTGGGATTGATTTTTTTGGACTATCGATTTACGATTCCTAACTATCCTTCACGCCTGTTGCCGTATTTGATGTCGAAGAAGCCGATTATTGCTGCCACCGATACAAACTGTGATACGGGTAGCATTGCCGAGGAGAATGGTTATGGATTCTGGTGCCCGAGTAATGATGTGAATGCCTTCACCAAATGTGTAGATAAAATGCTTTCATCGGATTTAAGCCAAATGGGAGAAGCAGGTTATCAGTTCTATTTGAATAATTATACGGTGGGGCATACCTATAAAGCGATAATGAAACATGTATAAGCATTTCTTCAAGCGGTTTCTGGATTTCTGGATTTCGCTGATAATCTTGGTTTGTATTTCTCCACTTCTAATAGTAGTCACTATATGGCTGCATTTTGCCAATAAAGGGGCTGGGGCATTCTTCTTGCAAGATCGGCCGGGTAAGGATGCGAAGATATTCAAAGTAATCAAGTTCAAGACAATGACTGACGAACGGGATTCTGAAGGAAAACTGCTGCCAGATGAACTGAGGTTAACGAAAGTCGGTAAGTTTGTTCGTTCTACCAGTATTGACGAACTGCCGCAGCTTATCAATGTATTGAAAGGGGATATGGCACTGATAGGTCCAAGACCGCTTTTGGTGAAATACTTGCCACTTTATTCTAAAGAGCAAGCTCGTCGTCATGAAGTGAGGCCTGGAATATCAGGCTGGGCACAGTGTCACGGTCGTAATGCCATTTCATGGACAGAGAAATTTAAACTTGATGTGTGGTATGTGGATCACTGCACATTTTGGACGGATTTGAAGGTAATTGGGATTACTGTTATGAAAGTGTTAAAACGTGCAGACATCAATGAGGCTGGACAAGCCACGATGGAGGCCTTTAATGGATATAACTGAGTTTCTCATAGATAACGTAGGATTATTGTTGTAACCTTATATATGAAAGATATTGCGATATATGGTGCTGGAGGTTTTGGAAGAGAAGTTGCCTGCCTTATAAATATAATCAATGAAGTTAAACCTACTTGGAACATTATTGGCTTTTTCGATGATGGAATAGAAAAGGGGACAGGGGTTTCTCATTATGGATTTATTCTCGGTGGAAAAGACGAACTCAACAAATGGGAAAGGCCACTGTCTGTAGCGATTGCTGTTGGTGCCCCATTAACCGTTAAGAAGATTGTTGAGGGCATTACGAATCCGTTAATAGATTTCCCTAATATTATTCATCCATCCTTTGTTATTGTTGATAATCGTTCTTTTAGTATTGGAAAAGGGAATATTATTCAAAGGTACTGTTCTGTGTCATGTGATGTTTCGATTGGAGATTTCAATGTCTTTAATGGAACGGTTTCTATGGGTCATGACGATAAGATAGGATCATTCAATACATTCATGCCGGGGGTGCGTGTTTCTGGAGAAGTTGTTGTTGGAGAAGGTAACTTTTTTGGAGTTGGATCGATTATTCTTCAACAAATAAAAATAGGTAACCATATCAGATTAGGGGCAGGGAGCGTCTTAATGACAAAACCTAAAGATGGAAAACTGTATATGGGAAATCCTGCAAGGAAAACAGAGTTTTGATAATGTGTTAAACCAATAAAATAATTGATTATGAAAACGTTAGATGAATTTGTAGCGCTCTTTGCTGAGCAATTTGATGAGACGGATGCTAGTGAAATCCAGTCTTCCACTGTGTTTCATGAATTAGACGAATGGTCATCATTGATAGGCCTTTCTCTGATTGCCATGGTTGATGAGGAGTTTGACGTTGCTTTGAAAGGTGATGATGTAAAAAACTCAGTAACTGTAGAGGATTTATATAAAAGAGTAATAGAAAAAAAATAGATTGCATGTTTCTTTATGAATTATAATCCTTTTTCTTTAGAAGGTAAAAAAGTTCTAATTACAGGTGCATCTTCAGGTATAGGGCGAGCGACGGCTGTTGAATGCTCAAAGATGGGTGCAAAAGTTGTTATCACTGGTCGCGACGAGAATAGACTTTCTGACACATACAATATACTTGAGGGGGGAGGACATCAGGCTTTTATTGCAGACTTGACAAGCCAAGAAGATATTGATCATTTAGTAATGCGAATAGACTCCTTGGACGGATTAGTTAATAATGCCGGTATTGGTAGAAATAAACCTGTTGGCTTTATTAAAATGGAAGATTTGGAATCTGTATATCGGACAAATGTGTATGCAGGGATTTTATTGACTAAATCTTTGTTGAAAAAAAAGAAGATTAACAAATATGGTTCCTTGGTTTTTACATCGTCTATTTCTTCTTTGCTAAACACTCCCGGGATTGCCATTTACGCATCTTCTAAAGCAGCAATAACTTCTTTTATGCGTTCATGTGCTGTAGAATTGGGAGAGAAAGGTATTCGTTCAAATGCTGTTTTACCTGGAATGGTAGAAACAAATCTTATAAGAAGAGGAGACTATACTGAAGAAGATATGGCAAGAGACAAATCCCTGTATGCCTTAAGACGTTATGGGAAACCAGAGGAAATAGCGCATGCTATAATCTATTTGCTTTCGGATGCGTCTTCTTGGGTAACTGGCACATCGCTTGTCATTGATGGCGGTAGAATGTTGAAATGATAAAAAAAAGAAGATTAACATGAACATTCAGAGTGAAACAAAAGAAATTATAGCGGCTATCCTGAAAATGCCAGTCGAACAACTGGACATTGAGGCTGAAATGACAGATGTCGAAGGATGGGACTCTTTGCGCAATGTGATGATCCTGTCTCAGTTGGAGGAGCATTTTGACATTATGTTCCCGCCTGACGACATCTTTGACTTGACTTCTGTCAAGGCGTTTGTAGAAGAAATACAAAAGATAAAAGAGACGGATTGATGTATAATTATAGTCCATTACTTCAGGCTGTTTTCTGTGCTTGCGAGAGGCATCCTGAGAAAATTGCTATTATAGCAGGGAAGGAGGAAATATCCTATTCCCTGCTATGCTCGAATATCAAGAAAGCTGCTGCCTTGATTCATTCGAAAGGATTTATGCCTGGGGATACGATTTTGCTGTCTGCGGTCAAGGAGCCCCATTTCATCTATATGGACTTTGGCGCCCAACTGTTGGGTGTCATCGATGAGATGATAGATCCTGATACAGGCATAGAGACGTTTAAGTATATACCCGACGAGATTGATGCAATGACTCCTTTCGAGGGGGAACCTGAGGGATTGAAGGAAACGGATGTGATAGAGATCCTTCATACCACAGGCACAACGTCCAAGCCGAAGTCGGTGTGTTTGTCGCATTATAATATTTTCTGGGCAGCCAAGAATACCAGTGATTTCGTACAGAATGATGAGGATGATGTAGAGGTTGTGGTGATGCCTATTTGCCATGCTTTTGGTTTGCGTCGTGTTCATTTGTCGCTGATGAATGGTGCAACAGTAGTGCTTCTGCCGAATTTTGCTAACGTTCAACTGCTATTCAAGGCTATAGAGAAGTATCATGTAACAACTTTTGGAATGGCACCTGCAGCATGGGCTTATGTAAAGAAGATAAGTGGTACACGTATCTCCAGGTTCGCAAACCAATTGCGACACATTGAGTTCGGCACAGCTGCAATGCCCATGGCAGGTAAGAAAGAGTTGGTAGAGTTATTACCCAATACTCGTATTTGTCATAACTACGGATTGACAGAGTCTAATCGTACTTGTATGATTGAATACCATGATACCGAACACCTCCATTCTGTTGGCCGGCCTATAGCTGACAATGTGAAGATCAGGTCTATTAATGGTGAGATATGTGTACATGGGAATCAGACTATGGTCGGTTATCTGGATCCTGAAGATAATAAGGAAGCCTTTATTGATGGTTTCTTTAGGACAGGAGATTGTGGTTACGTATCAGATGAGGGTTATGTATATTTGACAGGTAGAGCAAAGGAGATGATCAGCGTTGGTGGCAAGAAGGTGAGTCCTGTTGAGGTGGAGGAAGCCATTTGTTCTCTTGGAGTTGGCGATTGTATCTGCATAAGTCATCCGCATGAGATGTTGGGAGAGACAATCAAAGCCTTTATCTTGAAAGGTTCTACAGAGTTGACTTTTGAGCAGATAGACAAGAAGATGAAGGAAACTCAGCCTCCATATAAGTGTCCTACTCTTTATGAATGGATTGATGAAATACCTGTGAATAGTTTGGGTAAGAAGCAGAGAAGGGTATTAATGGGTAAATAGATGATATGTCACAATTAACTACCAATCATGTTAAAATTGTTGGTGTTTCGGCTTGTGTGCCGAAAACCATCGAGGAGAATATCGACCTTCCGCTCTATAAGGATAGAGAGGAAATAAAAAAGATTATTGAATCCACAGGAATCGAAAGGCATCGAATTGTAGAAAAGGGAACAACAGCTTCCGACCTGTCTGTAAAGGCTGCTGAAAAGATAGTGAATGATTTAGGTTGGGAAATGGAGTCAGTGGATCTGCTTCTATTTGTCTGCACTACGAGAGACTATATTCAGCCTATGACTTCACCAACGATTCAAGATCGGTTAGGAATGCGGCAGGATTGTTATGTGATGGATCTTCCCTTGGGATGTGCCGGGTGGGTGTACGGAATGAGTGTCGCTACAGCCCTGATGACCAGTGGTACTATCAAAAGAGGTTTGCTGGTATGTGCCGAAACTAACACACAAAGTCATAATTTGAACGACCGGACATCGAGACCTTTGTTTGGTGATGCCGCAACAGTAACTGCATTAGAGTTTGATGATAGTTATGATCAACCTATGAATTATGTATTTGGTGTTGATGGATCTGGAGCATCTGCAATCATGGCACAATATGGAGGCTTCAGAAATCCTGTAACGCCTGAAAGCTTAGTTGAACATGAAATTGAACCTGGCGTATTTCGTAAAGGTACGGATATTGTGCTTAATGGAATGGATGTGTTCAGTTTCGCTATCCGCCGGCCACCGAGATCTTTGAAAGAACTCATTGAGGTTTTTCATATTGATTTGGATGAAATAGATTTCCTCTTTCTTCATCAGGCTAACAAGTATATTGATGATCGTATTAGAAAATCTTTGAAATTTCCAGAAGAGAGAACTCCTTATTGCTTGAATGATTATGGTAATGTATCAGGAGCGTCCATACCGTTAACCATGGTAACCCGAACAGCAAAGGATATTAGAGAGAAGGAAAACCATTGCCTCGCCTGCGGCTTTGGTGTAGGTCTCTCATGGGCTAGTATGGAATTCTATGTTGGTAATATTGTTGTTTCTGATTTAATAGAATATTAATTGTATTGTTATGCCAAATAAAACTAGACTTATACATTTGGTGGCAGGACTAATGTTGTTTTTATTATGCCTGTTAGCGCTTCCTGCGTCTGTGTTCAGTTCTGTTGAGGAACGAGCTGCGATAGGAACAGTTTTATGGATGGCTTATTGGTGGGTCGCACGTCCTGTAGATTATGCCGTCACTGCATTTTTGCCAATGGCAGTAAATGCACTTTTGCCTATGACCGAGATGGCTCCTGTAATAGCCAACTATGCTTCTGAAACAGTACTCCTTCTCTTTGGTGCTTCAATTATTACCGTTTCATGGGAAGAAACAGGCTTGGACAAGAGAATTGCTGCAGTGTTCCTTAGGTTGATTGGTGATAACGTTCGCAGTCAGCTGATATTCTGGTTTATACTTTCTGTCTTGCTATCTGCGGTTTTACCAAACTCTGTCGTTTGCGCTACTATAACACCTATTGCTGTAGCAATGCTGAAATATGTAGGCCATGGTGATATTGAAAAAAGCAAAGAAGGGTCTCTGCTTCTTTTGACAATTGCTTATGCTGTAGGTGTCGGAGGCTTGGCTACTCCACTCGGTGGTGCCATGAATCTCGTGACAGTTGATTATATTCAACAGTTAACAGGACAAGAGTATATGTATGCAGACTGGGTCGTGAAATTCCTGCCTATCATGATTGTGTTAATCGTTAGTAACATATTATTTATGTTGGTTGGGACGAAACGTTCAGACTCGTTAGGAGGTTCTAGGGATTTTTTTGAGAAAGAGTACAGGAAAATGCCAAAGATGTCCTCTGAGGAATGGATTTCTCTGATTCTTTTCTTGGGGGCCATGGCTTTATCATTCACACGTCAGTTATATAAAGACATCCTTCCAGGATTAAAACCTGCGTATGTATTTATTATCTGTGCTTTGATATGCTTCCTCATAAGCCGTAAGGACGGAAAACGTTTGATGGTTTGGAAATCTATACAAGGCAGAATTATATGGGAAATGCTGTTTATCTTTGCTGGTGGTATGGCTGTCGGTTCATTAATAACAGGCTCTGGGGCGGCAAAGGCTATTGGTGATTTCGTTGCACAAATGGGTGTGAATGGTGGTATTGTGGCAATCTGTATTTTTATTGCTGTTCCAATGTTCTTGGCTAATGTGACATCTAATACAGGTGCTGCTTCGGTAGTGGTTCCCATTGTTATTTCAATAGCAAGTGGTTTAGGGCAGAATCCTATTCCTTACATTTACGCTGCAACAATTGGTGTGAACTTGGCATATATGATACCGACTTCCATTCGTGCTATTCCAGTGGGATATGGATTGTCTGCCCAGTATATGTTGAAAGTGGGATGGAAAATTACCCTGATGACATTAATCCTCATGACCATATCTGGCTATCTGCTGATGAAGTACTGGCCTACATTCTCCGCATAATATAACAATAATAAAATGGCATATATATCTTATAAAAATGTTGGTATTAAGGCAATAGCTGCAGCTGTGCCTTCTCAAGTGATTGATAATTATAAGTATGATCTAGATGTCTTTCCTGAAGAGGAAGTCAAGAAGGTTGTTGATAAAGTCGGAGTGTTTGAACGACGCTTTGCTGATGAGAATACATGTTCTTCTGATTTATGTTATGCGGCAGCAGAAAAACTCTTTAAAGACAATGATATAGATCGTTCTGAAATAGACCTTCTGGTGTTTATCTCTCAGACTCCAGATTATAGAATGCCTGCTACCTCTTATCTCTTGCAGGATAGGTTGGGTATCCCTAAGTCATGTATATCTTTTGATGTGAATCTTGGTTGTGCAGGCTTCTTGTATGGTTTGAGCATTGTTTATTCTTTCATGGAGAAGAATGGACTTAGAAAAGCATTGTTGTTAGATGGAGAAACCAGATCGAAAGTCTATTCACGAAAGGATCGTCGTGCAGCTTTCATCTTTGGTGATGCTGGTGTTGCTGCACTCATCGAACGCGATGAGAAATATGGGATAAGCCATTTCTCACTTAATTCAGATGGTTCGAGAGGTGAGCTGATTATGATTCCTGCCGGTGGCTACAGAAAGATGAGTTCTGTAGAGACCCTGAAGGAACATGTTATCGATGAATATGGAAATGCTCGTACTGATGAACAGGCTTTTATGAAGGGCGCTGATGTGTTTAATTTTGTTATTGTTGAGATTCCTAAAGATATAAAAAGGTTGATGACTACAGCTGAGGAGGATATTCAGACAATGGACTATTATGTTTTCCATCAGGCCAATGCATTCATCAACAATTATGTTGCTAAGAAAATGAAGCTTGATAGGGAGCGTATTCCTTGGACAATTCAGAAATATGGCAATACCTCATCTGTTTCTGTACCTTTAACTATCGTGAGCGAACTACAAGGTAAACTGAAAGGTCCCAAGAAAGTCATGTTGAGCGCTTTTGGAGTTGGAATGGCTTGGGGAACAGCTATAGTTCCTTTTGTTGACTGTAGTATTAGTGATATTGTGGTGGTCAGAAATGGCAAAATGTGTATTTAAATGAATCTATCGTTTCGAAATGGCAAAAAGAATTTATCTCTGTCTCGCTCACATGAGTGAGACTGGTGAAGAGCAAAAGTTTATCAAGGAGGCGTTTGATACCAATTGGGTGGTGCCTCTCGGGCCGAATGTGAATGGGTTTGAGGAAGACCTTAGGCAATTCGTGGAGCCCTCTCAGTCTTTCCCCAAAGGAGAGGGTAGAAGGAAAGAGGTCGTGGCATTGTCATCTGGTACTGCGGCGGTGCATCTGGCGCTGATTGCGTGTGGCGTAGGGCCGGGTGACGAGGTGATTGTGCAGAGCTTTACTTTCTGTGCTTCTAGTCATCCCATTACTTACCTGGGAGCGACGCCGGTGTTCGTGGATTCAGAACGTGAGACATGGAATATGAATCCTGAGTTGTTGGAATTGGCTATCAAAGACCGTATCGAGAAAACAGGTAAAAAACCTAAAGCTATCGTTCCTGTGGCATTATATGGTATGCCGTATTGCATTGATCGCATTTTGGAGATTGCCAACCGCTATGAGATTCCTGTGATAGAGGACGCTGCTGAGGGCTTTGGCTCTCGCTTTAACGGACAGGTGTTGGGTACCTTCGGTGATTATGGTGTGCTGTCGTTCAACGGCAACAAGATGATTACCACGTCTGGCGGTGGTGCACTGATTTGTCCGGATAAGGATGCTTGGCAAAAGGTGATGTGGCTGGCTACACAGGCACGTGAGGCTTATCCTTATTACCAGCATGAAGCCATTGGTTACAATTACCGCATGTCTAACATCTGTGCTGGCATAGGCAGAGGTCAGATGACGGTTGCGAACGACCATATCGCACGGCATAGGGAGATAGCAAAAATGTATAAGGAGGCTTTTGCAGATGTTAATGGCATTACTTTCCATGATGAGTTGCCTGGTATGGAGTCCAATTTTTGGTTGAGTACAATTACGCTGGATGAGAATTTGCATGTGAAGGGTGAGGAGAACGCCTATGCTCAGGCTGTTAAAGGTGCCGTTGGTGGAGCTGCTGGCGTGGTTCATGCTGGTGGTACATTACATACCGACTGTGAACCGAACAGAAATGTGGAGGCCATGCGTGTGGGGCTTGACAAGTTGGGCATTGAGGCGCGTCCTCTGTGGAAACCTATGCACAAACAGCCTGTGTACAAGAATGCTCCGGCGTATGTCAATGGCGTTAGTGAATCGTTGTTTAAAGTGGGGCTTTGTTTGCCCTCTGGCCCATGTGTGACTGACGAGGACGTGAATTTCATTATCGACAGTATCAAGGAGATGATAGATTAGAGAAATGATGGATTAAGAATCATTATATGCAAAAGAGGGATTAATTAGGACTTTATTTGTAAGACACTACTGGCTCGCCTTTAAACATTCGCCAAAATGTAAGCTTATGAATTTTATACAAAAACTAACGAACTGGTACTTTACACGTGATGCGCTGCCTTATTGGTGTGTGTTCATCTTCGACTGCCTGATGACTTTCTTGTCGGGGCTGGTGGTGTTTTGGGCATACCACAAGACAGGATACAATATCGTTCACTTTTGGGGGATTCTGAACTCTATCGTCATCTATGTTGTCATAGCGATGTTGGGTTTCAGGGTGTTCAAGACCTACGCGGGGATGATGCGTTATTCGTCGTTTTCCGACCTGCAGCGAATTGCTTATGCCAACGCCTTCTCCTTGTTCATTGCCATCATTGCCCACTATCCGATGTACAAGTTGCCCAAACCGGCGTTTGAGGCTTTCCATTTGCGACATCTCGTGGTGATGTATGCTGTGGCTACCATGTTGATGTGGGCCGGGCGTGTGCTGGTGAAGGAAATCTATGAGATTTCACGGGCAAAGGCAAGCAAGAAAAATGTGCTGATATATGGTGTCAAGGAGGGAGGCGTCGGATTGGCCAAACTGATTCGTAGCGAACAACCTGCCAGATTCAATTTGCGTGGTTTCATTTCGCATGAAAAGAACTTCAAAGGCCATTTGCTCATGGGCGTTGGGGTCTATCAACATGACGAGCTTAGGGAAATTTTGGAACGCCTGCATATTCGGGCCGTTCTGGTGTCGCCGCAGCGCAATTATGAATTCCGCAATGACCAAAAGCTTCAGAAACTCTTGACTGAGGCAGAGGTGGCGATTTACATGACCGAGGGCTTTGCTGAGGGTAAGGATTTAGGTAGCATGCAACTCAAGCCGGTGAGCATTGACGATTTGTTGCCCCGCGACGAGATAAAGGTCGATTTGGAAGGTGTCAGCAACATGCTGAAAGGACAACGGATCCTAATAACGGGTTCTGCGGGCAGTATTGGCAGCGAGATGGTTCGACAGATTGCGACATTTGCCCCCTCGGAGATGATGCTGATAGACCAGGCTGAGACTCCGCAGCACGACATTCGATTGATGATGAAGAAGCGTTGGCCACAGATAAAGGTTCACACGGTGGTGACCAGCATTTGCAAGGAAAAACGAATGGAGAAGGTCTTCGATGAGTTCCGTCCTGACTATGTGTTCCATGCTGCGGCTTACAAGCATGTGCCCATGATGGAGGACAATCCCAGTGAAAGTGTTCAGAACAATGTTATGGGGACGAAGGTGTTGGCTGATTTGAGCGTCAAGTATGGCGTGAAAAAATTCGTGATGATTTCAACAGACAAGGCCGTCAATCCCACGAATGTGATGGGTTGCTCAAAACGTATCTGTGAAATATATGTGCAGTCGTTGGACAGCGAGCTGAAGCGAAAAAATGGGAACAGTGTTAATACTCAATTCGTTACTACACGGTTTGGCAATGTCCTTGGCTCCAATGGATCGGTGATTCCGCTGTTCGAACGGCAGATAAGGGAAGGTGGTCCCGTCACGGTGACCCATCCCGACATCATTCGTTACTTCATGCTCATACCCGAAGCCTGCAAACTGGTTCTCGAAGCGGGCACTATGGGGAAAGGCGGCGAGATATTTGTCTTTGACATGGGCAAGCCGGTGAAAATAGCTGATTTGGCCAAGCGCATGATTCTGCTGAGTGGCGCAAGGAATGTGGAAATAAAATATACGGGACTCCGCCCGGGCGAGAAACTCTATGAGGAAATGCTCTCGACCGACGAAAACACCAAACCGTCGTTCCACGAGAAAATACGCATCGCCTCTGTACGCGAGTACGATTACGGCAAGGTTTGTAAAGACATCAATGAACTGATTGAACAGAGTTTGCAATATGACGACATGGCCACGGTGAAGAAAATGAAAGAGATTGTGCCCGAATATATCAGCAACAACTCTGTCTATTCGCAGCTGGACGTGAAGAAGGCATAGGATGCCTGCAAAAAAGAAAACGAACGTGGACAGTTACAGAGATTCCTACGATAAAATGCTTTCGCTCCTGCGCAGCGAGCTGTGGCAGCAGCCTTTAGACGGCGAGGTGTCCAGGAGCGACGTGGAAGATGTGATAGCTGTTTCCAGACAGCAGGCGGTGAGTGGACTGGTGGCCAATGCCATCATAGACAATCAACTGCCCATAGGTGACGACCTGGCCATGACAGTTTGCGGCATACGACAGAAGCATGAGCGTAAGAGCAAAGCCATGGATGCTGAGGTGGCCAAATTTGCAGGTTTCCTGAACCGGCGCAATCTGGAGTATGTGATAGTTAAAGGACAGACCATGGCCGCGCTCTATCCTCACCCCGAAGTGCGCACCACGGGCGACATTGACTTCTACGTGCCAAAAAGCGACTTCGAACGGGTGCAGAAAGTCATCGAGGAGCGTCTGAAAATCGTTATGAAGCATAATGCCAGCAAGAAGCACGACAACTTTGAGATAGAGGGCTTCGCTTTTGAGATGCATTCGGACATGACTGACTTCGGCTACTGGAAATACCAGAAATACTGGAACGGCTTTTTCGACGATGCCATCCGTCAGCGTCCTGCAACCGTCAGTATTGCAGGTGAAGCAGTCAAGACGCTTTCGCCTACACTTGATGCGCTCTATATCTTTGTCCACGCCTTCTATCATCTCATTTTGAATGGCAACGGCATGGGGTTGAAGCAGTATTGCGACTGGTGCATGGTGATGCACCATCTGCACGATCAGATTGATTTCGAGTCGCTCGGGCGATATCTGGAAGGGCTGCATCTGAAGAAAGCCTTCTTGGCCGTTGGCGCTTTTTGTGTCGATAAACTGGGGTTTCCCGAAAGCGACCTGCATTTCCCACTGACCGCCGAAGCCCGACGGTGGCCAGAGAAAATGATGTCCAATCTGTTCGAGGCAAGGGCTTTTAGCGAGAAAATACGTGTCAAGGGTGGTGTCAGCTTATTGCATAGTTTGGCCACCTCTCGCATCGTGGCCAAACAGGTGAAAACCTATTTCCCCCTGTCGCCCATGGAATTGCTGTTCCGTATTCCCGAAATGGCAGCGTGGTCGTTCAAGAAACGATTTGTGGAGTAGGGTGGAGGCCGTCTGCAGACAAATGTTTACGGAAATACCAAAAACAATATAAAAGTTGTAAAGCGTCTTGCAGAAGCTGTGAAGTGTACGTAGGACATTCGAATATAATACTATTCGTTTAATTGCAAATCCCTTTCCGGCGTGAGTCGGAAAGGGATTTTCCGTATTCTAGAACCTTATTCTGCCACCAGTTCGAGCACACGGCTCGACCAGTTCACCTTCTTGCCCCAGTCAACGTTGTGGGTGTAGGGCATTTCCAGGCCGTGGTTCATTAGGTAGTCGCCGCTGTAGGTCTGACCCTCGCAGTCGAGGGGCTTCAGGTCGATGCGGTTCAGCTCGTGTACCTTATACATACGTGCAGGGTCGAGTCCGGCCATCTTGACACGGGGCAGGTGCTCGTTCTGGAACTGCTCGGTCTTCCACCAGTAGAACACGGCCTTGTCCTTCGGCTCGCTGACGTACATGAGCGAGGCCAATCCTTTGTGCTCGTAGGGCGAGAGCAGGCGGTAGATGTCGCCAAACTGCACCACGGGCCGTATGCGCTTGTACTCCTCGATGGCTTTGCGGCAGAGTTGCTTCTCCTCGTCGGTCATGTTCTTGGGCTGTATTTCCATGCCCAGTCGTCCGCTCATGGCCACGTCGATGCGCATCTTGAGCGACGTGGTGCGATAGACGGTGTGGTTGGGTGCAGCCGAGATGTGGCTGGCCATGGCGATGGCGGGGAAGAAGTAGCTGGTGCCCCACTGCATGTAGATGCGCTGCAGGGCGTCGGTGTTGTCGCTCACCCAGAATTCGTCGAACCAGGGCAGCACTCCCCAGTTGGCGCGGCCGCCTCCCGATGCGCATGCCTGGATGGTGAGGTCGGGGTACTTCTGGCGGATGCGCTTGCACACCTTCTCCAGTCCGCGGTGATACTCAATGTAGAGGTGGCTCTGGTCGGCCATGGTGAGGTATTGCGAGCCGTGGTTCATGATGGCCATGTTGGCGTCCCACTTGATGTAGTCTATCTCGGGATACTTCGACATGAGGTTATCGACCACGCTGAACACGAAGTCCTGCACCTTGGGGTTGGCCAAGTCGAGCACCAGTTGGGTGCCGCCGCGTCCGAGCACAGCGTCGCGCTGCGGAGCCTTGACAATCCAGTCGGGGTGTTTCTCGTAGAGTTCGCTCACCGAGTTGGTCATTTCGGGCTCAATCCAGATGCCGAACTTGATGCCGTGCTTCTTGGCGTCGCGCAGCAGTCCCTCGATGCCCTCGGGCAGCTTGTTCTTATCTACCACCCAGTCGCCCAGGCTGGAGTTGTCGGTCTTGCGGGGGTACTTGTCGCCGAACCAGCCGTCGTCCATGACGAAGAGCTCGCCGCCCATCGAGGCGATGTCGGCCATCATCTGGTCCATGCCCTGCTGGTTGATGTCGAAATAGACGCCCTCCCACGAGTTGAGCAGTATCTTGCGCTCCTTTGAGCCGTGCATGAGCATGTACTTGCGGCCCCAGCGGTGGAAGTTGCGGCTGGCGCCCGACAGTCCTTCCTGCGAGAAGGTGAGGGCCAGCTTTGGGGTCTTGAAGGTTTCGCCCTTCTTCAGGTGATACTCCGAGTTGTCGGGGTTGATGCCTGCGAAGAAGTAGTGGTACTCGGTGTCGTCGGTGTCAATCTTCAGCTGGTAGTTGCCGCTGTAGCACAGTGCGGCTCCGATGACGTCGCCGGCATTCTCGCGTGCCTTGCCGTCGAGCGAGAACATCACCTCGCCATGGTCGGTGTGCGAGTTGCGCGTGCCGTCCTTGTTCTTCAGCAGTTTCACGCCGGGTTGCAGCAGTTCCTCGCTCAGCTGGCCCTCGTTGGCCCACGAGCCGTAAAGGTGGCTCAGCCACACTTCGCCGCGGCGGATGGGCAGACAGCCCGAGGCAAACTGCGTCAGCGTGACGGTGCCGCGCTCCTGGTTGGTGATTTCGGTCCACACCTCAATCATGTCAACGTCTTTGTACTCCTGATACTTCAAATCGACGTTCAGGGCATAGACGGCGTCGCGCATGTGGATGACGGTGATCTGGTTGCCGTCGTTCTTCAGCCTCTCGACGCCCGTCACCTGCAGGGCCGTTGACAGGTTGCCGTCGCTGTGGCGCATGGCCAGGGCGGCCTCGGCGGGCGTGTTCAGTCCGTAGGCCGGATAAGCGTCCATGCGTCCGTTGACGGGCGTCTGCATGTGGCTGAGGTCGTTCTGACTGAGCCGTTTGCCGAAATAAACATACTGTGGCTGCTTACCTTTCTCCACGTTCAGCACGAGCGAAATGTTCTTGGTCTGCACCACCACCTGTTCTGCCATTGCCCCCATGGGCAGCAGCATGAGCAAAGCAAAAAGAAGAATTTTTTTCATGGTGTTTCTGCTTGTTTTTATGAATGAAATTATGGTTGCTTTCAGGTTCGTAGCTGTTGTCGAGATGTTTGGGAACTCCTGAACTCCAAACAACCTTTCCATTGCAAAGTTATGAAAAACGAAAGAAAAACCGCGTTTTTTGTTCCGAAAACTTTCACTTCGACGGCCATTTTGAAGTTATAGTATCACTTTTTGACAAGATAATATTGCATAGCCGCAAAAAAAACAATCTTTCTTGGCAGTTTCAAAAATAAAGTTTGTACTTTTGCACACGTCATGAAATACGGTATTATCGGAACAGGCGCCATAGGCGGTTACTATGGCTCCAAACTGGCAAGAGCCGGGCGGGATGTCCATTTCTTGTTTCATTCAGACTACGATTATGTCTGCGAGCATGGCTTGCAGGTGGATTCTTGCGATGGCAGTTTCCATCTCGACCGAGTGAATGCCTACGGCTCAGCGGCCGACATGCCCCGTTGCGACGTGGTGATGGTCTCCCTCAAGTCGGTCAACAACCATCTGCTGCCCTCGCTGCTGCCACCGCTGCTCGGCGAGCGCACCTTGGTGGTGATGATTCAGAACGGCATCGGTGTGGAACCCGACATTCAGCAAATGTTCCCCGGCCTTTGGCTGGCCGCCGGTCTGGCTTTCATCTGCTCGTCCAAAAGCGAGCCCGGCCGCGTGTCCCACCAGTGCTACGGCAGCATCAACCTGGCCAACTATTCGTGTCCCGACGAGCAGCTCATGGCTCAGCTGGTGGACGATTTCGTCGATGCCGGCATCGAGGCGCACCAGGTGGAATACCATGAGGCCCGCTGGAAGAAGGCCGTCTGGAACATGCCCTTCAACGGCATGACCGTGGCCTTGAACACCCGCACCGACCTGCTTCTGAACCATCCCTCAACCCGTCAGCTCATCTACGACCAGATGATGGAGGTGGTCGGTGCTGCCCAGCATCTCGGCGTCAAGGGGCTCGACCGCTCGTTTGCCGACCTCATGATGAAGACCACCGACGCCATGACTCCCTATTCGCCCAGCATGAAGCTCGACTTCGACTTCCGCCGTCCCATGGAAATCGACTACCTTTATACGCGCCCCATCGAGGAAGCGGCCCGCGCGGGCTATGCCATGCCCAAGCTGGCCATGCTCGAGGCCGAACTGCGATTTCTGGAGAAGCAGAGGATGGAGAATAAAGAATTCCAACCCTAACGCTAACCGCCATCTGGATGGGAAGTTAAGGTTAGGGTTAAGGATAAAAGCACAAAGTACAAAGAAAAAATAGTTTTAACCGCCATGAAGAAATTATTTGCAACCCTGTTTTTCCTGAGCGTTGTTGTTGGCATACACGCCCAGGGAGGCATTACGCCCCAAATGCTGAAACAGATTCAGCAGAGTCAGAAAACCACCGCTGCAGACCGCGCTATCGGCAATGCCATTGCGGCTAACAGCATTGACAACCTGGCCAAAAACCATGCCCACGCCGGCGAGCTGGACACCCACTTCAGCATAGAGACCCCCAAGCAGAGCATCACCGACCAGAAAAGCTCGGGACGCTGCTGGATGTTCAGCGGCTTCAACGTGCTGCGCGCCGACTTCGCCCACCGCAACAACGACACGCTGAAGGTGGATTTCTCGCAAGCCTACCTTTTCTTCTACGATCAGTTGGAGAAAGCCAACCTCTTTCTCCAGGCCGCCATCGACCATGCCAAGAAACCGCTCGACGACCCGCGTGTGCAGTTCTTCTTCAAGAGCCCCATAGGCGACGGAGGCACCTTCTGCGGCGTAGCCGACCTCTCGGCCAAGTACGGCTTGGTGCCCAAGGCCGTCATGCCCGAATCGTACAGCAGCGACAACACTTCGCGCATGGCCTCACTCATCAAGTCCAAACTGCGCGAGCTGGGACTGCAGTTGCGCGACATGGTCAGCAAGGGCAAGAAAGCCGCCGACCTCAACGCCGCCAAGACCCAGATGCTTGGCACCATCTACCACATGCTCGCCCTCACCATTGGCGAGCCCCCGCAGCAATTCACCTACACTTTCCGCAACCGCGCGGGCGAGGCTGTGGGCGAGGCTAAGACCTACACCCCGCAGAGCTTCTACCAGGAAGTGGTGGGACGCGACCTCAACGGCACCTTCATCATGGTGATGAACGACCCGCGCCGACCCTACCACAAGACCTACGAGGTGGAGTACGACCGCCACACCTACGACGGCCACAACTGGCGATACCTCAACCTGCCCATGGACGAGATTGCCCAGCTCGCCATTGCCCAGCTCCGCGACGGACGCAAGATGTACAGCTCTTACGACGTGGCCAAGCAACTCGACCGCAAGCGCGGCTACAGCGACCTGGACAACTTCGACTATGAGTCGCTCTTTGGCACCACTTTCGGCATGGACAAGGCACAGCGCATCGCCACCTTCGACAGCGGCTCCACCCATGCCATGACCCTCACCGCCGTCGATTTAGACAACGAAGGTAAGCCCCTGAAGTGGAAGGTGGAAAACTCGTGGGGAGCCTCGTGGGGCGACAATGGCGGCTGCATCATCATGACCAACCGCTGGTTTGAGGAGTACATGTTCCGCCTCGTGGTCGATATGCAGTACGTGCCCGACCAGCTCAAGCGCGAATACGAGCAGAAGCCCATCATGGTGATGCCCGAAGACCCCCTCTTCGCCGAGGACGAATAAAAAGAGTTAGGAGCTGAAAAGAGTTAGGAGTTAAAAGTTAGGAGTTAGGAGTTTTTTTCTTAACTCCTTTCTTATTTCTCCAACCCTTAACTCTTAACTCCTAACTCCTAGCTCCTAACTCCTAATTCCTAACTCCTAACTCTTTTCTGCTAGCAAAGCGTTATACACGGCAAAGTAATTGAAACACCAAACTACCGAATACCTCAAGAAAAAACTTTATTTTTGCAACAAAATAAAAAAGTTAATGTATTATTGCTGTCCGCTAAAACTCAAATGACCATTAAAAGTCTTCCGCAATGCCGATAAACAGGCTTTGCGGATACTTTTTTCAAAAAGTA